>ERZ1031651.121-NODE-121-length-12333-cov-20.941929_pt1 | contig 12333 bp, 7 predicted proteins | sample MGYA00516703_ERZ1031651 | MGnify/ENA primary metagenome ERZ1031651 (study PRJEB33719, sample SAMN04261213) | wastewater metagenome | biome: rural village; feature: human; material: feces | host: Homo sapiens | place: El Salvador | collected 2013-01-07 ... | reverse complement strand
ATATAAATAGAACAAGACAATGAGAAATATTTACTTGATGTCAGCAGCACTTGCCTTAATGGCAATGTCTGCCAACGCTCAGAGCATGAAGCACATCAACAAGGAGGCAACAGCCAAGACATGGGTAGAGACTGCCACTCCACAGAAGGCAGCCAAGAAGATAGCAACCCGTGCCGGAGAATTGGAAGCAAACCAGCGATACATCAACTACAGCTATGACGAGAGCTATGTATGGCCATCAGGCATGAAGGGCGCCAAAGGTACTTTGTCTCTGGGTACCATCTTCTACAATGATGCCTTCAAGAAGTATGAGGGCTGCAAGATTGCAGGTGTCCGCTTCTACCTGACAGCACCTATCGGCAACAGTAAGGTTACCATCTGCAAGATTGATGATAAGGGAAATGTTACCAGCGCCATTGCTGAGAAGGAGATTGCTACCACACAATTGCATTGGAACTACGTTTGGTTTGATGAACCATACACCATCGATACCAAGGATTTCTATGCATTGTTGCCATTTTACAATTACACACCAGAGCAGGTTGAGTCAGAAAAGCCAATTGGCTCTTCTGGTACATACGTAGGTCCTTATGGATTCCTCGCCTTTGGTGACATCTATGAAGATGGCCGCGATGAAACCAAATGGCAGTGGGAGCCTATCTCTGCCGGATACGATGGTTCTAACCTGATGATTCAGCTTATCATCGAAAAAGAGGATGGCAACTTCATCCTTCACGACCTGGTAATGAATAAGATGGCGATGGTTCCATTCGCAAAGAGCGACACCAAGACGGGCTTGGCCTTTACATGCCACAATGACGGACGTGACAATATCACAAACGTAAAATTCGGCATTGAGGTGGATGGCAAGAAAATGGGTTCCTTCACATACGACAAGACTACTGCCGGCGATGCCTTCAGAGAAATCACAGATGCCGACTATTCAAATATTCAGGTAGGACTTCCTATTGACAAGGATTGGAGCATTGGCGAACATGAGGTAACTGTATATCCTGTGCTTGTGGAAGGAAAAGAACCAGAGGGCGACCTGACCAACGACAAGCTGACCACCAAGTTCAAGGTATATAAGGACAACTTCGACCGCACCAAGAACCTGGTAGAGTTCTATGCATGCCAAATGTCAAAATACACCTACTTTGCAGACCAGGTACTCACCAAGACAGCCAAGGCTCGTGAAGACGAAGATCTTGCCATCGTTTCTATCCACGGAGAACGTCAGCAAGTAAACGAAGATGGATCTGTAGAAACATTATCAGATGTATTCACTGTGCCAGAGGCTAACAAGTTGGCCAACTACTCTACTCCATCAGATGGTTCCGGTGCCTTTAACAGATACTTCTACGACAATGACGTGATCAATTACGACAAGGCATTGACAGTGAACATGGCTGCTCAGAAACCAAGCGACCAGGACAATGTTGTTGGCATGCTCAACACAATCATCAACGAGTCTGCAGCATATTATCCATCATTCTCTACCGTAAGCATTGACTCTAAGCTTGATGATGCAACAGGCAAGCTGAGCATCAAGGTAATGGGTAAACTCATCAACCAATACCAGAAGTTGATTGGTGATGATGCCCGCCTCACCGTTTATCTCACAGAGGATGAGGTTAAAGGCAAGCAGAACACAGGTGGTTCTATTGCCAGACCTAACTTCTCCCACAACCATGTATTGCGCAAGATTGTGACTGGTACACTCGGTGATGCTCTCCAGACCAACGGCAACAGCTACGAGAACGACTATGAGGTTGAGCTTGATGATGCATGGAAGAGCAAGAACATGCATATCATTGCGTTCATTAGCCGTCCTATGAAAGAGACAGAGAAGGATGGCAAGACAGCTCTTGCATCTGCCATGAACGATCTTTGGGTAGATAATACCAACATGGTAGCAGTTGGCGACAGTGATTTCACCGGCATTTCTAACATTATCAACTGGAATGACGTGAAAGAGGTGGGTCGCTACACCATCGATGGTCAGAAGTTGAATGCTCCAACAAAGGGTATCAACCTCGTGAAGCTTTCAAATGGCCAGACCATCAAGGTTATTGTGAAGTAATATGAAATCATATTAAAGCAATATGAAGTCATAAAATGACAAAGATAATAAAAAAAGAGTGCACTGTAACAAACAATGCACTCTTTTTTTATTATCTCAATTCCTAATCCAGGAAATATTATCTGATGAACAGAAGCTCACGATACTTTGGCAAGGTCCAAAGTTCATCAGCTACGAGAAGCTCGAGCTTGTCTATCTGATAACGGATTTCCTCCATCTTTGGAGCTACCGTGTCGTGATATGCTACCGCCTTCTCGCGCTCACTCTCTATCTTGTTGGCTACCTTGCGGGCATCTACCAATGCCTCTACACCACGCTCTATTGCCTCGGTGCGCTCGGCTATCTCACGGATAATCTTCACGTTGCGGGCAGTCAGCTTCTTGCCTTCCTCGCCACCGAAAATGTGAATCATGCCCTCTACGTTCTTTGCCAGACGGCTCTGATAGTGGGTAGCCACAGGGATGATGTGGTTCATGGTCAGGTCGCCCATCACACGAGCCTCAATCTGAATCTTCTTGGTATAGGTCTCCCACTTCACCTCGTTGCGCGCCTTCAGCTCGCTCTCGCTCATCACGTTGGTCTTGGCAAACATCTCGATGCTCTCCTTGTCCAGATAACGGTCGAAGACTACCGGGCAGGATGCCTCGCAGTCCAAGCCACGCTTCTGAGCCTCTTCCTTCCACTCATCAGAATAGCCGTTGCCATCGAAGCGGATAGGCTTGCAGGTCTTGATATCCTCTCTTACGATGTCGATGATAGCCGATGTCTGGTCCTCGCCCTTGGCTATCAAGGCATCCACACGAGCCTTGAAGTTCTCAAGCGCCTCAGCTACGGCTGCATTCAATACGATGAGAGAAGATGCGCAGTTTGCCTCAGAACCTACGGCACGGAACTCGAAGCGGTTGCCGGTGAAGGCGAATGGTGAGGTACGGTTGCGGTCGGTATTATCAATCATCAGCTCCGGAATCTCAGGGATATCCAGCTCCATTCCCTTCTTGCCAGCCAGGGCGAAGAGTTCCTCCTTGTCAGCCTTCTCGATATGGTCGAGCAGATCGGTGAGCTGCTTGCCCAGGAATGAGGAGATGATGGCTGGAGGTGCCTCGTTGGCTCCCAGACGATGGGCATTGGTAGCACTCATGATAGAAGCCTTCAGCAGTCCGTTGTGCTTATATACACCCATCAGGGTCTCTACGATGAAGACCACGAAGCGGAGGTTATCCTCAGGAGTCTTGCCTGCCGCATGGAGCAGCACGCCGGTATCGGTGCAGAGACTCCAGTTGTTGTGCTTGCCGGAACCGTTGACGCCAGCGAATGGCTTCTCGTGAAGCAGCACACGGAAACCGTGCTTGTGAGCCACACGCTTCATCAGACTCATCAGGAGCATGTTGTGATCTACTGCAAGATTACACTCCTCATAGATAGGTGCCAGCTCAAACTGATTAGGAGCCACCTCGTTATGGCGGGTCTTGCAAGGGATGCCGAGTTCGAGTGCCTGGATTTCAAGATCCTTCATGAAAGCCTGCACACGCTCTGGGATGGTTCCGAAATAATGGTCGTCCATCTGCTGGTTCTTGGCCGAATCGTGACCCATCAGGGTGCGTCCGGTGAGCATCAGGTCGGGACGAGCCGAATAGAGACTCTCATCTACCAGGAAGTACTCCTGCTCCCATCCGAGATTGGTCTGCACCTTCTTTACCTGAGGGTAGAAGTAGTGGCACACCTCGGTAGCCGCCTCGCTCAGGGTATGGAGCGAGCGGAGCAATGGAGCCTTGTAGTCCAAAGCCTCACCGGTATAAGATATAAAGATGGTAGGGATACAGAGGGTATCGTCGATGATGAACACAGGCGATGTAGGATCCCATGCAGAATAGCCGCGAGCCTCGAAGGTGTTACGGATACCGCCGTTAGGGAATGAGCTGGCATCCGGTTCCTGCTGCACCAGCAGCTTGCCGGAGAATTCCTCAATCATACCACCCTTACCGTCGTGCTCCACGAAGGCATCGTGCTTCTCGGCAGTACCTTCTGTCAATGGCTGGAACCAGTGAGTATAATGTGTTACCCCGTTTTCCTCAGCCCAGAGCTTCATGCCGGCAGCCACGGCATCAGCGATGGAACGGTCCAGACGAGTACCGTTATCTATCACATCGATGAGTTTCTCGTACACATCAGATGGCAGATACTTGTACATCTTCTGGCGGTTGAATACATACTTGGCGAAGTACTCCGAAGGGCGCACCTTGGGAGTCTCCACCTCTACAGGTCTTTTCTTAAAGGCCTCGGCTACAACCTCAAATCTCAAATTAGCCATTCTTCTTTTATTATTTTATAAGTTTGCGGGTGCAAAGTTACGAAATAATTGGCTAACTGCTACCATTTTGCCCGTTTTTTTATGTATAATTCAAACTTTTCTTATTTTGATTACAGGATTCTGCCCACAATCTGGAACTTGAGCACAGGACAGAACTGGATTTTATCCACGATATCGGCGATGTCGCCGCCATCTTCACCCATCGAATCATTGAAAGCTTTCCTGACATCTACCTCCGAGCCGTTCTGATAGATTTTCAGCTTGCCCATATACTGGCAGCCGATCTCCCAGCGGAAACCCAGACGGTTCTTGGGAACCACTCTGCCGAATCCCAGACCGAGATAAGGACGGAAGGAATTGCAGCGCAGGTCGGCATTGATATCACCATTCTTGTCGAACTTGATATTATAATCCGAGAGTTCCGCACCTACGTTTTTCAGAATCTCATCTGAATATTCAGGATATTTACTGATAAACTGCGCCAGATCATCGCTGTGACCGCTCAACTTGGCAAGCTTGGCACCGCCGAAAGCGAAGCCGGCAGCCACGAAGAACTTGCTGTTGCCGCCGAAAGGATAGATATTCGCCTTGGCAAGAAAGGCTGTACGGGAGAAATCAGCATCAATATCCACCTCGGAATCAGGAATCCTTACTGTCTGTCCCTGAACGATGATAGAGGCATCTGTCGTTATGTTCGCCTTACCAGAAATCTTGAGTATCTTAGGCCGAATATCCACGCCTGCCTCCAACTCCACGAAATTGGAAACAGGAGCCGCCACACCTATGCTGATACCTTCGGTACCCACGCCTGCATTCAGACCCACATGATTGAATGCAGATCTCTTGAACTGTGCAAAACCACTTGTTGCAAATACGAGGCACAAGATGGCCATCATCAAAATCTTTTTCATCATTTCCATTATTTTTTAATAGTTAGCATTCACATCTCACACACGTTATTTCTTCTTGCTTGCCTTCCACTCGAAGAGATAGTCGATGCCCTTGATCTTTACCTTGACAAAGAGATCGGCAGCCTTGCGGTCGGTGGTGTAGAGATAGCCCGAAACCACTTCGCCCGGATGGATGGTGGTGCGCTCCAGATAGCCCAGGTCCTCAGGCATCTTGTCGGAATACTTCATGCGGTTGCCGTCTTCCAGCTGCTGCATCCGGCAGATACGGGTCTGGAAATCCTTCAGCGTATTGGAGGTTCCGGCATCAAACACCTGTGCGCCCAGGTTGGCATTCACGTTGTTTTCACGTTCGGTCTGCACTATCGCCTTGTTCTTTACCGCACGCTTAGCTACCTTCTTCTTGAACTTGAAGATTTTCTTGTCATACTCATCAGCGCCCACCAGTTCGAAATTCTTTCGCTTGCCGCCCTTCATATCGTAGATTTCTATCTGAGAAGGGTCGATATCCACATTGATCATGCTCTTGTTGACGATGAAGACGCCGATTTCACGGTAATCGCCGATGTTCTCATCCACCATCGAATTGCTCACGCCCACGATGAGTCCGTTCTTGTTGTAGTAAGGCCATGCCACACCGTTCTTATACTCGGTGAGGATTTCATCAGGCGAAGGGGTTTCCAGGATAGGCTGGTGGTCGGTGAGCGAATACTTGGAATAGTTGCCGTCGGCATCCACCACTACATAAAATCCTTCAGGGATATCATTCTTGTAGGGAGTAAGGGTGCATACCCTGCCGTTCTCCGTGAAAGAGGCTCCTACCCCCATCTTCTTGCCCTGGTTCATGAAGAAATGCTCCTTCACGTTGCCGTTATTATAATAAGAGGTATATTCGCCCGAGAGCAGTCCTGCCAGATAGGTCTTCTTCTGCTCTACCTGTCCATCCTTGAAATAGGTAGTAAAGGTGCCCGCAAACTGGCTCTTGGCATCATCCTTCTTGTCGAGGACCACGAAACTTCCCTCGCCCTGCAGTTCGCCGCTCATATAGTAGGTGCGGAACTCCTTGGCTGCCGTAGAATCAGCAGGATAGAGCGCCAGGCGATAATAGTTGGCAAAAGCCTTGTTAGAGGTTACCTTCCAGCTCTTGTTGTAATAGAGGGTGTCCAGCCGGTCTTGCGGAACGGGAGGAGTTTCTGGCACGATTTTCTCCTGCGCCAGGGCTGTCTGTCCTCCGAAGAGGGCAATCATCATGATGATGACCGAATACTTATTTTTCATCATAATTATTATGTTTTTAAATACTTAAGAATCTATCTATCAATTTCTTTCTATAGAGTCTGCCCACCTTTACATAGTCGATTTCATCGAAAGGGGGATAGAAATGGCACACATTGTCAACCACCTCGATGAGGTAATTGATGTTGACGATGAACTTCTGGTTTACCTGCATGAAATGAGGGGCGAGCGCAAGCAGGTCGGTGCTCTTCACACTGCGTTTCAGCCTCAGGGGCTTCCTGTTGCCAGCTACCACCACCTCCCAGCATCTCACTTCGTGATTATACTGGAAGAGGCAGACATTCTCCTTATCCACCAGCCTGAAATCCACGGAGTTGGTATAGAAGAGCAGCTTGCCGTTAGCAACGGGTGCATTCTTCACGCCAGCCCCTACCACTCTCTCCGCCTCTTTCCCAGCCTCTTTCCCAGCCTCAAGCTCTTTTTCAGCCTCTTTCTCTGCTTCTTTCTCCAGGCGTCTGACGATGGTATCCAACTCCTGGGGATTGATAGGCTTGAGCAGCACATCGAATGCCTGCTTGCGGAAGGCTGTCAGGATATATTCATCGTATGCCGTGTACATCACCACCTGGCAGCGGCGGTGCACGAATCCCGACAGCTTATCCAGGAAATCCAAGCCATTCACATCGGGCAGCTGGATATCCAGGAAGAGCACATCGGGCTGGTACCTGTTTACCATCGCCAGGCCGTCAAGCCCACAGAGCGCGCATCCCAGCACCTCCATATCGTATTTCGTTTCCAATAAATCAGCCAAAGCCTTGCCTGAAGATTTATCGTCGTCTATGATTACAACTTTCATACACCTTATTATATTGTTTATATTCAAATTTCGCAAGTCCTGCTATATCACGAAGCCATCGGGTATGCATACCTGCGCCAGGCATCCTGCCACGCTGCCGTCTTCTGCCTTCCGGTTCTGCAGCGAGAAGGTCATCTTGTGGCGATTATGCTCGTTCACCACTGCCAGGGTCTGGGTGATGATACCCAGTCCGGTACGCTTCTTCCCCTTCTGGCGGATATCGAATCCCCTGCCGTTATCCAGCACGGAAACCACGGTATAGCCCGGCTGCTTTCTATCTACCTTAACCTGCAAGATCTTCCTTCCCTCCCAGCCTCTCAGTCCGTGAACCAGGGCATTCTCTACGAGAATCTGGACAAACATCGACGGGATATACGTATTCTCCACATCCACTTCGGAATCTATCTGCAGCGAGAAATCGAAATCATCGCCCATCAGCGGAGTTTCCACCGCCAGATACTGCTTCACGAAACCGATCTCTGCGGCTAGAGATACCTTCGACTGGCAGGACAGGTCCAGGTTGCTGCGTATCAACCGGGCAAGCCCCATCAGCTCGTCGGCTTCCGCCGTACCGGCATGCAGAATCTTGTTGTTGAGGACATTGAACACGAAATGAGGGGAGATTCGGTTTCTCGCTCCTTCCAGCTTCAACTGCAGTACGCGATGCCTGCTCTCTTCGAGCCGCTTGCCGGATCGCATGCTCTTGATGACGAAGAACATGCACAGCAGCAGAATCAGCAGCACCACCGCCAGGGCGATGAAGCGGGTCTGGTTCAGCTGTGCCGTCTTGTGCTCAAGCACCAGGTCGTGGTGCAGTTTCAGCGTATCCTGGGTAAAGCGGTCCATGATTTCCGAAGCTCTCATCTTGATTCTGTTGTGCTCCAGCGAATCATTCTTCTGCATATCCCTGCGCAGATTCTCGAATGCCATGCGGTAATCGCCCTTGGCGAGGTAATATCGCTGCAGATACTGATTGCGGATCTGGCGCAGGTTGAAGGCCACGAGATTGCTGATATCCTCTCCGAACTGCTGTCTCTCGCTGTCCAGAATGCGGGTAACAGCCGCCATATCTCCCTTCTTCACCTCCTGACCAATATGAATCGTATTACAGTAATATACCGCCTCTCGATCGTGGTTGGCCACCATGAAAGGCTCGCTCTCGGCAAGATATTTCTCCGACTGGGCAATGCTGTCCAGATTGAGATACACATCTGCCATATTCAGCTTGCAGAGATACATGTCGAAGCAGTCGCCCTTCTTGTGCTTCTCCAGCAACTGCTTCAGCTGCAGGAATTTGCGGAGCGACTGGGCATAGTCTTTCTTATAATAGTAGTAGTTGCCGTAATTGTTCAGATAATACGCCTGCATGGCCAGCGACATCTGCGGGAGATGGTCTTCCGTCTGCTGATAGCACTGGAGCGATGCCTCGAAATCATTGAGTTTCAGGTAGATGGTAGCCAGACCCACATAGAGGGAGACATTCTCCTCCTTGGGCAACTGGAGGGAATCTACCAGAAAGAGCGCACGGCGATACCAGGAGGCAGCCTGCGGCAACTGATTCTTGAAGAGATAGGCATCACCCAGGTTGGCACAGATGCTAGGCGCCTGATGCTGCACATCGCTACGCATGGAATAGGCATAGGCAGACTGGTAGAGCGAAACCACCTCGTCTGCCTTGCGATGAAAATTATGATAGTTGATGCCCTGGCAGTTGTAGGTATAGGCAAGAAGTCCGTTGCGGCGCGGAGTATCAGGCTGACGGAGGGCGAAACGCAAGGTGCGGTCCACATAGCCTACCGTAGAATCGGGCGTTGCCGACTGGCAGAACCATCTTCCCTTCCTGGCATAATACTCATAAAACGTGAGGCTGTCTTTCGCCTGCTGCATACCTTTTTCTATTTCCGCCTTAGCCTGCGGCGACTGTGCATTGAGGAGTTCATCGAGCTGATGCAGCTTTTCGATACGCAGGTTATCAGCAGTTTCCTCTGCCGATTTCCGGCAGGAAGCCAGGATCGTCAGCAGAGGCAAGAGAGGCAGGAGAACCTGCCAGAGGCAAAACTTATCATTTTTCATCATTTCTATTATTTTCTACAGAACTTTCGCAGTTCAGGACTGCGAAAGTTAAGTTTTCTACGAATTTACCTTGCAAATATAGGTAAATTAACGCAGACGAGCAAGCTTTTGGAACATTTTTTTCTTCTTAAAGCCATCAAACTTACATTTCGATATCGGATTGAAATGCCTGCGGGCTGCCACGCGGGTGCTGCGGGTATCATCGTCATCCTCCATCATGGCACGGAACGTATCTTCTGATATACCATCCAATACTGTCATGTGGATAGGAGCATATTCTTCAGCATCCTCAAAGGTAGTCTTGTCGGTAACGCCTGTAGCCTCAGAATCATATTCAAGCGTAATCAGAATCTTCTTCTTTGCCGAATAGAAGATTACATACATACCGCCATCCTCATTGTCTTCTCCCATATTGGTAAGGCCCAACTTGGCTGCCGCATTCTTCAGCGTCTTATAGTCGCTGCTTCCACCATTATAATAAATGATGCCACCCTTGCCCAGCTTAAGACTTTCCGTAATCAGCAGTGCCAAAGGAGCCTTTGCCTCCAGCTGTGGAGTGAAAGAAGGGAAGCCGGCATCTACCGGCTTGATGTTGCGAAGTGTCTTGGCTGTAGCCAGGAGCGGATAGTTCATCATCTTGCCAACCAACTTGGCATTCTCATCATATTTTTCATCAGAATCCAGATCATCGGCATCATCTTCGTCAAAAGATACCTTGCCAAAGGCTCCATTTCCTTCCAGTGAGAACACGAAATCATTGCCGTTTCTCTGTACGGTACACTTCATTTCCTTGCCCGCCATAGTCTGGAACAGGCGCTTCTCTGTCCGATTAGCCACGCTGGCTGTTACACCATCCGTATAGGTAGTCTTCTCCTTATCATAATGAGCTACCATGATAGCCATTAAGATGTTAGCTCTTTCCTCTGGTATCAGCATCAGAGCATCATCCAGAATCATCACACCACTAAGCGGACTCGTATAGGTTGGTATAGGCCATGCTTCATCGCCCAGAACATCAGAGAGGATATGGATCATATTGGTAGTAACACCTCCACCAGTTTCGCTTACAGTCAGTTCTACATATACATCCTCTTCTTTGATGGTTATGTCCTTGGAATCTTCACCTCGATAGGTTCGGGCATATACGGTGGCTTTACCCTTCATATCCTTCGGTACATACACACTGAAGTTTCCTTCCTTATCGGTCTGGAGAACTTCAGTCTTAGCCTTTTCCGTCTGCACCCATACCGCTGAGCGGATGCCGTCGCCCCGTTCGTTCATCACCTTGCCATATACGCGAACCAGATGAGGCAGCGTGATATCCACCTGACGTCTTTCTCCTGGAGAGAGGGCAGGAACCTTTACAGAAACCTTCTGGTTGATGCCACCATAGTACAAATCCTTCACAGTGATGCTGAAGTCTGTATTAGCAGGAACTTCATGCGAATAATATCCATCCGATTTGGTTACGGTAGAAGTCAGCAACTGTCCGATGTTCAATCTTATACCAGGCAGAATCTTGCCCGTATCATCCTTTACATATCCATAAACGGTGCCCTGCCTTTCAGGACAATCCAGGTTGACCCAGGAGAAATGAGCCACTTCTCCTACATATACATTTCCCTGTAATGCGGCACTTCCTTCTTCCTCCCAGAGACCAGTTTTCTCATTGAAGCTCCACAAAGGGATGCTGGCTGGCGGATTCTCGCCCATTCCGGCTGGTATCGGGAAGGTAAGCTTTGCCTTGCTGCCATCCTTGAGCTGCAACTTATCGCCATTTTCGGCATACATGTTCAGGTCGGTCATTCCGTAGGAAACCAGTTGGGCGCTGGAGTTGTCGGAACGCACAGCAGCGAGATCGCCACCCGGCATCATCTCAGAGAATCGCTCATTGTTAGGATCCAGATACACCATCTCCGACTTCACCTTTCCGGTATAGCTGGCTCCGGTGCCATCCACCTTGTATCCATCCTGCGGCATATCAATCTTCATTTCGCCAGCCTGCAGGGTCTGGTCGGATGAAGAAGAATAGGTCTTGATGCTGGTGAAATCATTGTTCTCCTTCTTGCACATCACCACCTCCCAGCTTGCGCCATCGGCAGCATCATCGTCAGCATCCATAGAACGCACCACATCAAAATAGCCCGCCTTGCTGAATCTCACTACCGAGCGGTCGTTCAGGACACTTACTACCTGAATCTGATCGAATTCAAAGAATCCGTCGGTATTGGTAGTAGCAGAAGAAGAGCCGCTCACGATGCTCACGCCCTCTATAGGAGTGCCGCTGGCATCTCTCACGATACCCGAAAGAGCGATGTCTTCCATTCTTCCTTCTACGAGTTCCGGTGGATTAATGCCTCCATCGTCGTCGTCATCATCATCTCCCTCATTCAGCAAATCCTGAAGTTTGCTGCATGAAGCGAACGTCATCAACATCATTAACAATGCCATGAACATAAAAGTTAAGCTGTGAATTTTCCGTCTCATAAGCCTTACATGTTTATCAGTTAATACAAAAATAGAATCTTATTGATTGAACAAATAGAATCTTATTGATTGCAAAGATATATAAAAAAATGTATATTCGCAACCTCCCTTTTCGGGTCATCGTGCCTGTTTGTTATCAAATGTGTTTAAACGTCGTTTTTTCGGGCTTATCCGACAATAAAAAAAACAAACTATACGGTTAAAACGGGCTGAAAGCTTCTGCCCTTTACCTTTCCCTTCGGACGGTGACCGTTGGTTCAGGGCGTATTGGGTAATTTCAACCGTGCAGGTCGTATTATTTCTCGGATTTGAGTATTTTAACGCCGATTATTTCTCGGATTTGAGTATTTTAACGCGATTTATTTCTCGGATTTGAGTATTT
>ERZ1031651.120-NODE-120-length-12348-cov-26.772391_pt1 | contig 12348 bp, 5 predicted proteins | sample MGYA00516703_ERZ1031651 | MGnify/ENA primary metagenome ERZ1031651 (study PRJEB33719, sample SAMN04261213) | wastewater metagenome | biome: rural village; feature: human; material: feces | host: Homo sapiens | place: El Salvador | collected 2013-01-07 ... | reverse complement strand
AACTCTCCATTGTAAAATATCATTTTTACTTCCTGCCTCATTGCTGAAGCAGTCGATGTTTGCTGTCTGTACTTAGGACGAATATCCTTTTCGTTTATTGAAGCTTAGTAAACCTGACTTGTCAATTTCTTGACGGTTCGTTTCTTTTACCCAGTCAACTTTCTTATTTCTAAGAAGTTAACCGCTTCTTGTACTACTTGTCTGTTTATGTAAAATCTTTCAAAGAACTCTTTCTTTAGTTGCTTAGAGTAATACTTGATTTCTCAAAAGCGAGTGCAAAAGTACTAACTATTTTTCATTCCACCAAATTTTAAGAGAAAAAAGTTTCAAAAACTACCATTATTTAACATTCTTAAACACTTTTACACCTTAAATCGCCTATTTTCGCCCCAAATCGCCGTTTTTAAGCTATCTGGGTGTGTAGGCACACATCCTAGCTTATTTCACCCAGATTCGGCGGGTCAAACGAAGCTCCAATACAGGATAAGCCTTTACTCCCTTGAAGAACTTCACATAGTCGCCTACCTTACCCGGTACGTTCTTCACATCCTTTGCCAAATCCACGCCTGGTTCCATACTCTCATTCTTGTTACCATTCTCATCTACGGTCATCTTATATATATTATTGGTAACAACCTTAGGAGTACCACCCCAAAAGAGAACACCGGCATCGAAAGACACCCAATAGTCATCATTATCCTTGAAGAGTCTGCCACCATAGCCAAAACCCAGGTAAGGCTTGAAGTTGTTTACCTTGATACGTGCCGACACATTATTATTCTCATCCGGTTCCAGACGGAACATAGATCCATCCTCACGTTCACCCAGGTTCACCCCCATGTGACCATAGCTCATAAACTTATCATAAAGCGCCTTGTCGGCATAAACGGTCTGTCCGTTCAACGACATATAAGGAATGAAATACTCATAAGAAGCCTTTACACGCTCATAGAGGTTGTTGTACATATTGACAGCCACCAGGGAAGTTCCATCATATACGGCATTTTCCGCCTTGGCTATCTGAGAAGGTCCCCAATAGAAACCACCCGTTACGTGCCAGTTCTTGTTGCGGAAAGGATGCACCTCTACCAGGAGCTTGAAGTTATCCATGGTTGGTGTGCCCACCATGTCGATACTCTTATCCACACGGGTACCGGTCATCTCCTCCAACATATCAGCAAGTTTATCAAACTTCTGGTTCTGTTCCTCTTCAGTATCCTGCTGGTTGCCCACCTTTACGCCAAAGTTCATGGTTGCATGAAAACGAGGCATCCAGGAGAAACCGGTACGTACTTTCACCACCTCACTGATAGGCAGCGCCACATCTACACCAATACCAGTGGTACCCATCGTCACAGAAGCGTCAATACTCTTGGTGAATACCTTGCCAGGTATGCAGGGTTCACTGAATGTTTGGGCGAAAGCACCCAGGGTTGACAGCAGCCAAGCTGCCAAGGCAAATACATATTTCTTCATAAATTCTTGATTTTCATTAAATTCGGCTGCAAAGTTACGCAAAAAGCCCCAAACTGGCAAGAGTTTGGAGCTTTTTATTTACTTGATAACTACTTTTTTACCATTCACGATATAGATTCCCTGAGGGAGGTTATCCAGCGAAGCTGCATTCTTCTTCACCTGTACACCCTGCAAGGTATAGACATCATAGGTATGCTTGTCTGTAGAATTGCTGACATGGGTAATTCCGGTAGCATACTCATCAGCACTCATCAGGGTCAATTCCTTAGGAGCACTGGCAGACACCTTCAGATACCAACTGTTGGCTGGGATAGCAGTAATGGTCTTGCGCTGTCCGCTGGCATCCTTCTCTTTGATTGCCACGGTGCTGAGGTGATCGGTAGCAGTAGTAGCTGCGAGCTTACCGGCTGCACTGACTGCCAGCACACGCATGGTGGTAGCATCAAACTTGGTGGAGTTGTAATGATCAGTCCACTTATCACCCAGACAGAAGAAGACACCTGTGGCAGCGTTATCTGCAGGAGTGGTTGCAGAATTGATGACCGGTGTTACCAGATTATCCTTCACATCATCGGATACACACTCTACCAGCACAGGAGTCTTGGCAGGAACCACGCCTGTGAGTTCCTTATAGACAGCTACCCCTCTTGCCTCATCCACCTTATTGATATAGTATGCCTTCATACCCTCTGCCAGGGTATAAGGATAACCGGTGTAGAGAGCCGCATACTTCTTGCCGCCAACCGTTACGGTTGGCTTGACACCGATGCAGTTAGTACTTGCATCTACCGGAGTGATGTTCCAGGCATAGTTATCGCCCGTTGTGATGACCGAACTGACATCATAATCAACGGCTGTCTGATCGCAGAGAGTAACCGGCTGTCCCTTTTCCTGCTGCCAGGCACGATAGGCAGAACCTACCTTGGTGATGAGGAGGGTATAGTTGATCAGTTCCTTGATGCTGGTACCCTGACCGCCGACATTTGCCTCGATGGTATTCGGTCTGATACTGGAATCAGCCAATTTCTCGATAAAGAAGATGGTTCCCGGGTCTGTTACCACATCCTCCCAGATGCGCTTGGTGACAAGGGCGCCACAGTCAGCCGTCATAGATACATTGTCAACACCCTTACTTGTATTGTCAGAGAGTGACATCCATCTTTTGGTATTCACATTCTGAATACGGTAGTATCCTTTGTCGCTCAACTGAGCGTGAGCAGAGAGCAAGGTAGCGCAGGAAATCAAAAGTACGTATAGTCTTTTTCTCATTCTCATTTATTTAAACAGAAACAGTAAAAAAATAACCGGTCTTCACCGCTTACATAGTAAGAATGAAGATCGGTTATGTTATTTAGTTTACTAATGTATTCCAGCTAAACCTGATTACTTAGCAATACAGATAGTAACACGGTTCATATCGTTCTCCTCGAAAGGCTGAACGCGGCAACCCTTAGACTGCTTGATCATGCGGCTCTTAGCAACACCCTTAGCTGCGAGTGTGTTGTAAACAGTCAAGGCACGGCGAGCAGCAATCTTATCGTTGAAGCGTACAGAACCAGTACCCTTATCTGCATAACCAGTCAAAGTGATCTTAGCATCTGGGTTCTCCTTCATGTACTCAACGATCTCAGCGATCTTAGTTCTCTGAGACTTAGCGATGTTAGTGTTACCGATTGGGAAGAAGATATCACGACGGAAGTTCTCCTCAACTGCCTGACTCTCAACCTTAGGAGCTGGAGCTGGAGCTGGCTTCTCGATGATACGCTCGATGATCTTCTCTACTGGCTTTGGAGCAGGGATTACCTTAGTGGTATGAGTCTCACCAAGAGCAACCTTTACACCTACCAATGCGTTGAAGTACCAGTCTGGGTTACCATCCTTCTTTGAGTTGTACTTGTCGCTCAATGTGTTAGCAGAAAGCTCAACGCCCAACTTAACGCGATCGCTTACGCGGAAGTCAACGTTAGCACCTACACGTGCAACGAAGCGGGTCTTTGTACCATCCCAACGGTTCTCCAATGGCATAGAAGACTTGTCATAACCAGCGAGGTTAGCACCTGGCTGTTCCAAGATAGCTTTCTGTGCTTTCTCAGCCTCGTTATTACCCCAAGCGATATTAGCGCCGATACCACCGAATACGCCAACCTCAACCAAACGGTCTGGGTTGTACTCGCAGAAGAGGTTTGTGAGGTTGAATGTAGCGTCAACCATAGGAGCGATGTAGTTCCACTTCCACTTGTAAGTAGTAGAAGCGCCATTAGATACAACCTTCTGACCTGCCTTGCTCTGCCATGTATTCAAAGAGAAGCGAGCGCCTACAACCTTATTGAAGTTATAGCCGATGCCTACCTGTACATTTGGAGACAACAACTTACCGAAACCGATCTCACCCAATGTGTACTGGCCACCAACCTGCGCCTGAGCATACCAATGTGGAGTGAAGACATTAACAGTCTTATCTGCTTCCTGAGCTGACGCACTAACGCAACTCAAAGCAATAACACCTGACAGTAATACTTTATTTAATTTCATAATTTTAATTCTTATTTATTATATAATGTTTATATTAAGACTTGTAGAAGGCGGCAACAAGTGTCGCCATCTATTCGTTTCTTACATTACTCTACAGTGATATGATATTCCTTAGGTTTACAAGAAATGCCAGAGTAGTCAACTGCCTCGTAAACGATAGTGTAGCTCTTACCCTTTGCTTTAGGACCAACTGTGAGCAATACCTTCTGAACGCTGCCATCGAATTTCTTTGCAGGAGTTGTACCATCCATCAAAGTAACATTAACATCTGCAGGGTTACCCTTAACATATACAGACTTCTTGTAAGCAGGAGCGAGGAGCTCACCAGTCCAAGATGTAGCAACGAGAACAGTAGAACCTGTACCTGTCATACGAGTACCGAGCTTACCCTTGAGTGTGCTCAAGGTATTCCAGTCACCAGTATTGCTGTTCTTGTAAAGCAGAGTAGGCTGCAACAACTCGTTTACATTACCAATGTTAGCATTAATCTTCTTAAGCAAGTTGTTTACTGGAGTGATTGCATTGTCCCACTTTGTAGCAGCATTCTTGATAGCATCCTTAACTGGCTGCAACTTTGTGTTGAGCTGGTTGTTCAGCTCTGCAACAACATCAGCGATTGTACTATCAGTTGTTTTAATCTTGTAAACGTTCTGAACATGTCCACCCTCGAGGTTTGTAGAAGTAATCTTCTCAACCTCAGTTACATTCTTAATTTCAGAACCAGCAATTGGAGCACCGTTCTTTTCGAACCAAGCCTTCTTTGTAGCCTCGTCATACTGAACTGTAACATCAGCTAATGCAACAATTGTATAAACATTGAGGTTCTTCTTGTCTTCTGAAAGTTCAACCTGTACATCAAGAGCATCCATGAACTTACCCAACTTGTCAGACAAAGTAGGAATCATATACTTATCGAGAGCCAAGCCGAGGTTCTTCAAGCTCTGGTTACCATTCAAAGTATTGAAAGACAATGGCTTAACAGCGAATGCAGCCATATTGTAAGTAGGAGCAACAGCTGACTTCTTTACGAGTTCCATAGTCTCAGGATTCCACAAGTAGTACTCAGCCTTAACTGTGTATGCCTTCAACTTATTGTTTACAGAGCTATAAAGAGCAGTAGCAATCTGGCTCAGGTTCAAGCTAGACTTCTTAGGATTCTGCAACTTAGCAATGACATTCTTAGCAGCCTCCTTCAACTCACCCTTATTCAAAGAGAAGTCGTCATTAGCTGGATCAACAGCCTTTACAGGAATAGCATAGAAACCATTAGCAGATACTTCAGCAGCAGCCTTAGTGAAACCATAAGTCAACACTCTAGAAGTATTCTGAAGCTGACCAAGTTCGAAGCCCTTAGCCTCGTTACCCTGGCTATCAACTAACTTGAGGCTAGTGATACATCTAGGATCAATCTCTGTTGGGTTCAAAGAAACATAAATCTCACCAGCATTACCATCATTCAAGAGGCCGATACCGATTTCCCAATCCAGATTAGGCTGAGCAGCTGTACCATAGAAAGAAGAAGCCAAGTTCAACTGTGAGCCGACGAATGCAGCGTTGAAGTAACCCAAAACAGGGTTCTCTGTTGCATTGATAGCGATGCTGTTGAGGTTCTTGTTGATAAGGAAGTCGAATGCCATATCATAGTTGTCCTGCAACTGCTTACGAGCATCAGCCTCATTAGAAATAGCCTCACCGTTAGCAGTGATCTTCTCCATCAAAGCAGCCCTCAACTGCTCGCGAGCTGACTCATCTTCACCTCTTAATTGCTCGATTTTCTGATTAAGGACATCCCTAGCTTCAGTAACCTTTTCATCAGTATAAGCCTTAGAAGCAGCAACAGCTGCATCCAAATTAGCATAGTCACCGAATTTTTCACCAAGAGCATCAATCAGGCGTCTGTTCTCATTGATACGAGCCTCAAGTGCTGCCTTGTCTGCAGCATGATCAGCCTTTGTCTCCAATTTGTTGGTGATCTCAATCAACGCCTGCTTTTCCTTAGCGATAGCATCAGCCAGAGAAATGCTAGTGTTGTAAGCACTGTCGCTTTCGTGATCTGTACAAGATACGAAAGTGCTAGCTCCACCCACCAAGAGGGCAGAGAAGAGCAAAATACTAGTTAATTGTCTTTTCATTTTTTATAAAAAATTTAATTAAACTTATGTTGTCTAACTCATTATATTAAAGAAAGATTCGGCTCGACGATGCAGCCAGTGTATGTTGTTGACTTAGGTCTTGCCGTCACTCTCCTACTTTACTCATTCTTAGTTTCCAATTTTATCGTTACCAATGTATATATACCGCTGCAAAGGTAAAGCTTTTTTTTGAATAAAAATGTTTTTGCCCCATTATTTTTAGTAAAATGCCTTAAATTTTAAATATTTTAAGCATTCTTTCCCATTTCTCCCCCTTTTCTCCCCCATTTTACGACAATGATAACGTTTTCAGAAAAACATCCTTGTCAATACGATTGATTCAAATCAATCTACTTAATAAATATACGATACATATGCCCTACACGACACATATGCCCCACACGCCCTGAAAGGGCAGAAGCTCCTAGCCCTTTCAGGGCGTATGGGGCTTAACAACGATGGTTCTATTAATATAATGCTTAACAACGAAAGTTCTATTAATATATAATAAGGTAATGATGATACTTACGAGGTGCCAGGACGTTACTCTGAAGTCGCCATGGTGGCCCTGGCGGATGTAAAGAGGCTCGTAACGTATATTGCCTGGCTATGGCACTATATTGCCCCTTGCCAGGGCAATTTCTTGCCATTGCCAGGCAAGAAACGACACGTCGGGAGGAAGAAGGAGAAGCAACAAGAAGGAGAAGGAAGAAGAAGGAGAGAGAAGTTGAGAGAAAAAGACTACTCTCGCTTTTACTCTTCACTCTTCACCAAATCGTCTGAAACCCCGATAAACACTGGGGTTCTGAGAGGTGAAGAGTTGGGCTCACCTCTTCACCACTCTTCACCAATCCCTAAGCCAGCCACCATTGAAGACCGAAGCTGGTCATCATTGAAGGCCGAAGACCGAAGCCTGATCCAAGAGAAGATCTCGCATCCTCAAAAAAAATCAGGGTGAAGAGTGGGTGAAGAGTGGTGAAGAGTTGAGGCAACTCTTCACCCGCACGAACACCTCACACACAACAACTTACATCACTTCTGTGAAGAGTGAAGAGTAAAAACGAAAGTAGCTTTCTACTCACCCGTTACGAGCACAAAAAAGGGAGGTTCACCTCGTCACAAGGTTTACCTCCCTACACTTATAGTTAAAAATAACCGAATATTACTTGTTCAGGAACTTATCTACCTGAGCAGCAATCTTTCTGCCGCTTGCCATGGCACGAACCACCAGAGAAGCTCCACTGGCAGCATCACCAGCCACGAAGACATTCTCGGCAAACTCAGGCTGCTGTGGCTTCAGGAAGCCCATTGCCAGGAACACAGCCTCTGCCTTGATGATTTCAGGCTCACCAGCCTCTACCATCAGTGGGCGACCACCCTCTGGGTTTGGCTTCCAGTCGATAGGCTGGACCTTCACACCAGTCAGCTTGCCGTTCTTTCCCAGGAACTCCAGAGAGTTGATGTTCCAGCGACGGGTACAACCTTCCTCATGACTGGAGGTGGTCTTCAGGGTGCGAGGCCAGTTTGGCCAAGGATTCTTAGGATCCTCAGGACCTTCCACTGGCTTAGGCATGATTTCAATCTGGGTTACACTCTTGCAACCCTGGCGATGAGCCGTACCGATACAGTCGGAACCCGTATCACCACCACCGATGACCAATACATCCTTGCCCTTGCAGTTGACCAGTTCGTCCTTAGAGAACTCCATACCGGCGAGGATACGGTTCTGCTGAGAAAGCAGTTCCAGGGCGAAATAAACACCCTTCAATTCTCTTCCAGGAATCTTCAGGTCGCGGGCTGTCGGTGTACCGGTAGATACCACGTAGGCATCGAAGCCTTCCGGCAACTTGGTAACGTCAATATGCTGGTTGTATCTGAACTCGATGCCCTCCTCTTCGAGAAGACGGAGACGGCGGTCGATGATGCTCTTGTTGAGCTTGAAGTTAGGAATACCGTAACGCAACAAGCCACCGGCATTCTCACGTGCCTCGAAGACCGTTACCTTATATCCCTTGTGGTTCAACTGGTTGGCAGCAACCAGTCCTGCAGGACCGGCACCGATGACAGCCACCGTCTTGCCATTACGCTCCGGAATCTCAACATGCACATAATCCTCAGAGAAGGCGTGCTCCACGATGGCGCACTCATCCTCACGGTTGGTGGTTGGTTCATGATCCATGAGATTCAATACACATGCCTTCTCGCAGAGTGCAGGACAGATGCGTCCTGTGAACTCCGGGAAGTCGTTGGTGGAATTGAGGAGACGGTAAGCCAACTCCCAGTCGCCCTTGTAGAGGGCATCGTTCCACTCCGGTGCCTTGTTGCCCAGCGGACAAGCCCAGTGGCAGAAAGGCACGCCACAATCCATGCAACGGGAAGCCTGCTGTCGGCGGTCGTTGCTATTCAATGTCTGTTCTACCTCGCTGAAGTCGAGGATTCTATCGTGAATTGGTCTATAACCTGCTTCCTTGCGAGGTATAGTCAAAAATGCTTTTGGATTTCCCATCTTTTTTCTAATTTTAAAATTAGTAATCTCGCTGCATATCCGCAATCTTCTGCTGCAACTTCTTTACCTGCTCCTCCTGGAGAACTCGCTTGTACTCGATTGGCACTACCTGAATGAAATCCTCTACGTAGTGGTTCCAGTCATCGAGCATGGTACGGGCAAGCTTACTGCCGGTGTAGAGATAATGCTGACGGATCAGCTCGTGCAACTCCTTGCGATAGGTGCTGTCCTCCACGAGGTTGATCTCCACCATATCCATGTTACAGAAGTAATCGAAGTTGTGGTTCTTATCCCATACGTAGGCAACACCACCACTCATACCAGCAGCGAAGTTACGGCCGGTTTCACCGAGCACTACGACTCTACCGCCCGTCATATACTCGCAGCAGTGGTCGCCAGCACCCTCAATCACGGCGATGGCACCGGAGTTACGAACACCGAAGCGCTCGCCTACCTTACCATTGATATACAACTCACCGCTTGTGGCACCATACAGACCGGTGTTACCGGCGATGATGTTATCCTCGGCAGAGAAGTTGCTGCGGATAGGAGGAAGGATGGAAATACGACCTCCTGAAAGTCCCTTTGCGAAATAGTCATTGGTCTCACCTTCGAGCTTGAAATCCACTCCCTTGACCAGGAAGGCACCGAAGCTCTGACCTGCAGAACCCTTGAACTTCACGTTCACGGTCTTGTCTGGAAGACCAGCCTCACCATATTTCTCGGCAATCATACCGCTCAGCATCACACCGGCAGCACGGTCGGTATTCTTGATGGCGAAATCGAGGTTCACCTCTTCCTGGTTCTCGATGGCACGCTGTGCACCACGAATCAACTGCTGGTCGAGTACATTGTCGAGGTCATGAATCTGCTCGGTAGTATGATAGAGCGAACAATGACCAGTCTCACGATGCAGCAAGCGAGAGAAGTCGAGCAAGTCAGCCTTCTCCTCGATGCTCTTAGCCACCTCTGGCTCTAAGGCATCAGCACCCTCGGTAGGAACAATCTCCTCATCCTTCTTGCGGACGATGAGCTCGGTATGACCGATGATATCGTTCAATGAGGTGTAACCCATCTCAGCCAGATACTCACGAACCTCCTCGGCGAGGAAGCGGAAGTAGTTGATGAGGTACTTGTAGCTGCCACGGAAGTGCGCACGGAGCTTAGGATCCTGTGTGGCAACACCCATAGGACAGGTATTCAGGTTACACTTACGCATCATGACACAACCCAATACGATGAGGGCTGCCGTACCGAAACTGAATTCCTCAGCACCGAGCAGAGCCATCAGGATGATGTCACGACCGCTCTTCAACTGACCATCCACCTGCAGGCGAACCTGACCACGAAGACCATTCTTCACCAGAGTCTGCTGGGTTTCAGAAAGTCCGATTTCAGGAGAGATACCTGCGAAACGCATACTGGATGCAGGGCTGGCACCTGTACCACCCTCAGCACCCGAGATGACGATGAGGTCGGCCTTTGCCTTAGCCACACCGGCAGCGATGGTACCCACACCACTCTCAGCTACCAACTTCACAGAGATAGCCGCCTTAGGGTTCACATTCTTGAGGTCGAAGATGAGCTGAGCCAAATCCTCGATACTGTAGATATCGTGATGAGGTGGAGGAGAAATCAGGCTGATGCCAGGGATAGAGTGACGGGTCTTGGCGATGACCTCGTTGACCTTGAAGCCAGGCAACTGACCACCCTCACCCGGTTTAGCACCCTGTGCCACCTTGATCTGGATTTCCTCTGCATTTACCAAATATTCTGTTGTCACACCGAATCGACCGGAAGCCACCTGCTTGGTCTTGCTGGAGAGGCTGATGCCATCCTGTGTAGAATGGAATCGCTCGTTATCCTCACCACCTTCACCGGTATTGCTTCGGGCACCGAGGGCGTTCATGGCGAGTGCCATCGCCTCGTGAGCCTCCTTGGAGAGGGCACCGAAACTCATCGCACCGGTAACGAAGTGCTTCACGATTTCCTCTACCGGCTCCACCTTATCTATAGAGATAGGGTTCTTGCGGAAGCTGAAGAAGTCGCGGATGAAGATAGGCTCCTGCTTATCGTCAACGAGATGTGTATATTTCTTGAAGAGATCGTAATCGCCCTTGCGTGTTGCGAGCTGCAGGGTGGCGATGGTCTCTGGATTCCAAGCGTGCTTGATACCGTCTTTGCGGTAGTGGAACTGTCCCATACTTGGCAGGAAGTCGAGCTTCTTGGTCTCGAATGCCTTGTCGTGCAGGCGGATGGCATCACGGGCGATGGTCTCGAGTCCGATACCGCCGATGGTGCTCACCTCTGTTCCGAAGTAGCTCTTCAGGAGGCTCTCGCTCAAACCGATGCTCTCGAAGATCTTGGCACCACGATAGCTTCGGATGGTAGAGATACCCATCTTAGCCATAATCTTGAACAAGCCCTTCTTCACAGCCTTGATGTAGTTCTGCTCGGCTGTATGGTAATCCTCCTGAATCTTTCCCTTCTTTACGAGGTCGTCGAGGATGGCGTATGTCAAGTATGGACAGAGGGCTGATGCACCGTAACCCAGCAACAGGGCTGCGTGCATTACCTCACGAATCTCACCGCTCTCAACGATGAGGGCTGTCTGTACACGCTTGCCGGCATCAATCAGATAATGATGTACGGCGCTTACGGCGAGCAATGATGGGATGGCGGCATGGGTCTCATCCACGCCACGGTCGCTCAAGATGATGTAGTTGTAACCGTCATCCACGCTCTGTGCAGCCTGCTTGCAGAGTTCATCCAGAGCCTCATGCAATCCTTCTTCGCCCTTGGCGGTTTCGAAAATCATGTGAAGCTTGACGGTATTGAATCCCTTGTAGCGGATATTCTGAAGGATATCCAACTGGGTATTGGTCAGGATAGGATGTGGCAGACGGACCATCTTGCAATTGCTCTCGTCTGGGTTCAGGATGCCGGAACCTACACGGCCGATATACTCGGTAAGACTCATCACGAGGTTCTCACGGATAGAGTCGATAGCAGGGTTGGTAACCTGCGCAAACTGCTGACGGAAGTAGTTGAAGAAGATCTGTGGCTGGTCTGAGAGCACAGCAAGCGGAGTATCATTACCCATGGATGCAGTAGGCTCCTGCCCCTTGGTAGCCATCGGGATGATGGTACCGTCGATGTCTTCCGCGCCGAAACCGAACTCCAATTCCTTGCGAGTGAGGTTTTCCACAGCGTTTTCCACTTTTCGTCCGCTGCGCAGCTTTTCCAGTTCTATACGGTTGGTGTTCAGCCACTTGCGGTAAGGATGAGCCTCTGCCAGGCGCTCCTTGATTTCGCCATCATAGTAAATCTTGCCTTCCTGTGTATCAATCAAGAGAATCTTACCAGGCTGCAGGCGGCCCTTCTCGGCAATCTCGGTTGGGTCGAAATCCATCACACCCACCTCAGAAGCCACAACCATCATATCGTTCTTGGTGATGGTGTAGCGTGCTGGGCGCAAACCGTTTCTATCGAGCATACCACCGGCATAGCGGCCATCGCTGAAGAGCAGGGCGGCAGGACCATCCCATGGCTCCATCAGGATAGAGTGATACTCATAGAAAGCCTTCAGATCCTCAGAGATAGGGTTCTTGTCGTTGAAGCTCTCTGGCACCATGACAGCCATAGCGTGAGGCAATGACAGACCGCTCATCACGAAGAACTCGAAAACATTATCGAGGCTGG
>ERZ1031651.119-NODE-119-length-12402-cov-10.612213_pt1 | contig 12402 bp, 10 predicted proteins | sample MGYA00516703_ERZ1031651 | MGnify/ENA primary metagenome ERZ1031651 (study PRJEB33719, sample SAMN04261213) | wastewater metagenome | biome: rural village; feature: human; material: feces | host: Homo sapiens | place: El Salvador | collected 2013-01-07 ... | reverse complement strand
TTTAGAAACAAAATGGGATTTTTTTCATTTATTCAGGAAATCGCAATGGACTTGGGTACAGCCAATACCATCATTATCAGTGATGATAAGATTGTAGTGGATGAACCTTCTGTTGTAGCCCTTGACCGCCGTACCGACAAGATGATTGCTGTGGGCGAGAAGGCTAAGATGATGTACGAGAAGACTCATGATAATATCCGTACTATCCGACCATTGCGTGATGGCGTGATTGCCGACTTTACTGCCTGTGAGCAGATGATGCGTGGATTGATTAAGATGGTTCATACTGGTAGCCGTCTCTTCTCTCCTTCACTCCGTATGGTTATCGGTGTACCTTCTGGTTCTACCGAGGTTGAGCTTCGTGCTGTGCGCGATTCTGCTGAGCATGCAGACGGACGTGATGTATATTTGATTTTTGAGCCAATGGCTGCCGCTATCGGTATCGGTATCGATGTTGAGGCTCCAGAGGGTAATATGATTGTTGATATAGGTGGTGGTTCTACCGAAATCGCTGTCATCTCATTGGGTGGTATCGTATCGAACAACTCAATCCGTACAGCCGGTGACGACCTTACTGCCGATATTCAGGAATATATGAGCCGTCAGCACAACGTGAAGGTTTCTGAGCGTATGGCTGAGCGTATCAAGATTCATGTGGGTTCAGCTCTGACTGATCTGGGTGATGAGGCTCCAGAAGATTTCATCGTACATGGTCCTAACCGTATTACAGCGTTGCCTATGGAGGTACCTGTATGCTACCAGGAGATTGCTCACTGTCTGGATAAGACCGTGGCAAAGATTGAGAACGCTGTGCTCTCAGCATTGGAGAACACACCTCCTGAGCTTTATGCCGATATCGTGAAGAATGGTATCTGGCTCTCTGGTGGTGGTGCTTTGCTCCGCGGTCTCGACAAGCGTTTGCAGGATAAGATCAATATCCCATTCCACATCGCAGAAGATCCGTTGCACAGTGTTGCCAAGGGTGCTGGTATTGCGTTGAAGAATGTAGACCGTTTCTCATTCTTGATGAGATAATCAGAACTTATTCTAATAGTAAGAATAAAGTATGCGCAACCTTTTAGAGTTTTTAGCGAAATACAACCATTGGTTTGTCTTCCTGATTCTTGAGGTGGTGAGTATGGTGCTGTTGTTTCAGTATAACAGCTATCAGGGCAGTGCCTGGTGCTCCTCGGCCAATGCCGTAACGGGTAAGTTGTATGAATGGGATGCGAATGTAGAAACATTCTTCTCGCTTACCAAGGTGAACCAGGAACTGACACAGCGCAATGCGTATCTCGAACAGGAGGTGCAGAAACTTTCCGACAGTCTCGTGAGCGTGACCAAGGATAGCAGCATCTACCATCGTGATCAGTTTGCATTGCTGAGAAACTATCGTCTGATTCCGGCTAAGGTGGTGGCGAATAGTATCGATAAACCCGGCAACCTGATGACAATTGACAAGGGTAGTGCGGATGGCATCCACAAGGATATGGGTGTAATCAGCGGTACTGGTGTAGTGGGTATCGTGTATCTGGTGGCAGAACATTACGCTATCGTGATTCCGGTATTGAACACGAAGTCGAACATCAGTTGTATGATTCAGAATAGAGGCTATTTTGGCTATCTGCGCTGGAAGGGTGGTGTGTCAGACCTTGCCTATCTGGAAGAGGTGCCACGTCATGCTCACTTCAAATTGGGTGACTATGTGGTAACGAGTGGCTATTCTGCAGTATTCCCTCCTGGTGTGAGAGTGGGCAGAATATTGCACGTGTTCAACTCTGCCGATGGATTGTCGTATCGCGTACAACTTCGCCTCTCTACCGATTTTGCCCGTCTGCGTGATGTGTGTGTAATTGATGATACCGCCATGAAAGAGCGATTGGAGATTATGCGTGCAGCAGAGGATAGCATCGGATCAGATGGAGACAATAATCAATAATGACGTATAGTAAGAGGATATAAAAAGCAATGAGTATAGATTTAGTGAAAAGACTAGCTACCTTTGTGGTGCTCGTGCTGGTGCAGGGATTGGTGTTTAATCATATTCATCTATTCAATTGTGCCACCCCCTTGCTGTATATCATTATGGTACTGCATTTCCGCCGCAACCATCCTAAATGGGCGGTGCTATTGTGGTGCTTTATGATGGGGCTTTGTGTGGACGTATTTGCCAATACGCCAGGTGTTGCAGCAGCTTCGATGACAGCCGTAGGACTGCTACAACCTTATTTGTTTGAACTTTTCGTACCGCGTGACAGTGCCGACGATCTGGAACCGTCCATGCATTCTATCGGCGTAGGTGCATATTGCTGGTACGTATTTATTATCATTCTCGTTTATAATCTATTGTTCTTTACACTCGAAACTTTCAATTTCTTTAATTGGGTTCACTGGTTGGAATGTATAGGCGGAAGTACGGTTATCACTTATATATTGGTGATGGCGACAGAAAGTTTCAGGAAGTAAGATTCCGGATAAGTGATGAGAGAGAAAAGAACACGATTTTTAGTTTGCTATATATAATAAGGTATGTTGGATTACAATCTTGAAAAACGTAGATACGTTATCGGTGGAGTGGCCATAGCTATTGTGGTCATTTACATGATTCGTCTGTTTACGCTTCAGATTATGAGCGACGACTACAAGAAGAATGCCGACAGTAATGCCTTCTTGAAGCGTATTGAGTTTCCTGCCCGTGGTGCCATTTACGACCGTAATGGTAAGCTGCTGGTGTATAATCAGCCGTCTTACGACCTGATGGTGGTCATGAACGAGGAGAGCGGCCGACTTGATACGATGGATTTCTGTAATTCGCTGGGTATCACGAAAGAGTTTTTTATCAAGCGAATGAACGATATCAAGGACCGTTCTAAGAACCCGGGCTATTCGCGCTATACCCAGCAGCTTTTTATGGGACAGCTGAGCGATAGGGATTTCAGTGTGTTCCAGGAGAAGATGTTCCGATTCCCCGGTTTCTATGTCCAGAAACGTACCGTCAGAGAATATACCTATCCTTATGCAGCCCATGTGCTGGGTGATGTGGGTGAGGTTTCGGAAAGCGATATTGAAGATGATGACTACTATCAGGCTGGTGACTATATCGGAAAACTGGGTATCGAGAAGTTTTATGAGAAGCAGCTGCGTGGTGAGAAGGGTGTGAAGATCATGCTGAGAGATGCCCACGGAAGAATACAGGGTAGCTATCAGAATGGTAAACTCGACCAGAAACCTGTGGCTGGAAAGGACTTGACGCTGGGATTGGATGTCAAGTTGCAAGCCTTGGGCGAACGTCTGCTCCAGGGTAAAATCGGCAGTATCGTTGCCATCGATCCTAGAACGGGCGATGTGCTGGCTATGGTTTCTTCTCCTTCTTACGATCCAAGACGTCTGGTGGGTAGAAACCGCGGTAAGATGCACAAGTGGCTCTCGCATAATCCTTGGAAACCGCTCCTGAACCGTAGTATTCAGGGACAGTATCCTCCGGGTTCTACCTTTAAGACAAGTCAGGCGCTGACCTATCTTACTGAAGGTATCATCACACCGGGAACAGCTTTCCCTTGTAATCATGGTTTCTCTTATAAGGGTCTGCATGTTGGCTGTCATGGTCACCCGTCGCCTATTGCGCTGGTTGATGCCATCAGTACCTCCTGCAACGGTTACTTCTGTTGGGGGCTTTACTATATGATAGGTAACCGCAAGAAGTATGGCAGCGTACAGAATGCGATGACCGTATGGAAAGATTATATGGTGAGCATGGGATTCGGATATAAGTTGGGCATCGACTTGCCTGGCGAGAAACGCGGTCTCATTCCGAATGCACAGTTCTATGATAAGGCTTACAAAGGTTCATGGAACGGACTGACGGTAATCAGTATTTCTATCGGTCAGGGTGAGGTTAACCTCACGCCGTTGCAGATAGCCAACCTGGGTGCTACCATCGCCAACAGGGGATACTATTATGTGCCTCATGTAGTGAGAAAGGTGAAGGGTGAACCGCTTGATACGCTATATACCCGACGCCATTATACCAAGGCTTCCCGACGGGCTTACAACTATGTGGTAGCCGGTATGAGAAGTTCGGCGCTGAAGGGAACCTGTAAGCTGCTCGGCCGCTACGATTTCGAAGCTTGCGGCAAGACGGGTACGGCACAGAACCGTGGCCACGACCACTCTGTATTCATGGGCTTTGCTCCGATGAACAACCCGAAGATTGCCATTGCCGTGTATGTAGAGAATGGTGGTTGGGGTGCTGACTATGGTGTGCCTATCGGTGGTCTGATGATGGAACAGTATCTCAAGGGTAAGTTATCTCCTGATTCAGAGCGTAGAGCCGCAGAGATGCAGGCCCGCAGAATCGCCTACGGATTAAGCAGTAGATAGTTTTCAGTTAATAGTTTATATAGATTATGATCGATAATAAACAACCTAGTGTGCTTGCTTCACTTGACTGGTGGACGATAGGTCTTTATCTGGCACTCCTCATCTTCGGATGGGTGAGCGTCTGTGGAGCCAGCTATAACTATGGTGACAACGAGATATTCAGTCTGGGTGCCCGCTCGGGTATGCAGATTATATGGATTGGCACATCCATAGCACTGGGATTGGTAATCCTGCTGCTTGATGACCGGTTTTATGATACCTTCTCGTATGTCATCTATGGCATCCTGATACTCTTGCTCTTTGCTACGATATTCAATCCGCATAGCATCAAGGGTTCCCACTCCTGGCTGGTGTTGGGACCGCTCCGACTGCAACCGGCTGAGTTTGGTAAGTTTGCTACGGCTCTGGCGGTAGCCAAGTTTATGTCGAGCTATGGTTTCAGTATGCAGAACCTGAAGCATTTCATGGCAGCTGTAGGCATCATCGTTCTGCCGATGCTCTGTATCGTAGGTCAGCGTGAAACCGGTTCTGCCTTGGTTTATCTTTCATTCTTCCTCATGCTTTACCGCGAAGGAATGCCGGGTGCCATTCTCTTTACCGGCGTGTCGATGGTGGCTTACTTTGTAGTGGGTGTGAAGTATGAGAACGTAATGATGTGGGATACCTATACTTCTGTGGGTAAGTTTGTCGTGCTTCTGCTGGTGCAGATTTTTACCGCGGGCATGGTGAACTCCTATACGGGTAATAAGAAACAGGCGCTGATTATCCTGGGTTATTCGGTAGGCATTACGCTGCTCTTCGTGCTCTTTTCTACCTATGTCATTCCGTTTGATATTGTGTGGATCCAGCTCTTCCTGTGTGCTATGATCATTGGATTCCTGGTTTATCACGGTCTGAGAACCCGGTTCCGGAATTACTTCCTCATCTCCATCTTTTCGTTGGGAAGTATCGCTTTCTTCTATTCTGCCGATTATGTGTTGAATCATGTGATGGAACCTCATCAGAGAGTGCGTATCAACGTGCTGCTGGGACTGGATGAAGATTTGGCTGGTGCGGGATATAACGTGCATCAGAGTGAGATTGCCATTGGTTCCGGCGGACTCCAGGGAAAAGGTTTCCTCAATGGAACGCAGACCAAGCTGAAGTTCGTGCCTGAGCAGGATACTGACTTTATCTTCTGTACGGTAGGCGAGGAGGAAGGTTTCCTCGGTTCGGCAGGCGTGCTGCTGCTTTTCCTGGCTTTGATATTGCGGTTGATGCATCTGGCTGAGCGGCAACCTTATAAATTCGGGCGTATCTACGGCTATTGTGTCCTGTCGGTATTCCTCTTCCACCTGTTTATTAATGTGGGAATGGTGCTGGGTTTAACACCGGTTATCGGTATTCCGCTGCCGTTCTTCAGTTATGGTGGCAGTTCGTTATGGGGATTTACCATCCTTCTTTTCATCTTCTTGAGAATTGATGCGGGAAGGAACTTAGTGAGAAGTTAAAAAAAAGAGTGAACAGATTGTTGATGAATCTGTTCACTCTTTTTTTTATTGTATCTTGGAAATCTTGATGCCGATGTCACTCACACCGGGCAGGATTTCTCTTTTCATATCATGTCTGATGGCTACGTGTATGGAATCACCCTGATGCATCTGATAGATGTTGATAGGGAAGTTATACTGATAGTAGCTGATACCCTGTCCTTTGCTCACGCCGTTGTTGTCAATCAGCTGGCAGTTGACCGTATCTATCTTGCATTCGCCAGGTATCTTTCTGTTTCGGTGATAAACCGTCTGTTCTACGATGAGCGTAAGTCCCATGAACGGATAGGCACCTGTAATGCGAAGTCCTAAGCTTTGTTTGTAATGCCCGGGCTCGAGTAGAGGTGATACTTCGAATGATAGGGTGTCGTTCTTCTCCCATCCTGCAATCGGTGTATGAGCATACTCATCGTATACGGTCGAACCGCTGCAGGCAGAGAGAATGTGAACGATCGCTGTCAAAACGATGAAATAAACTGTCTTTTTCATCTTTTTCTAGCTCCTATTCTTTATTCTTGTGGGGCGTTATTGCCTTGTGGGGCATTATTGCCTTGTGGCTTGTTGCCATTCTGAGGGGCGTTATTGCCTTGAGGCTTGTTTCCACCCTGCGGCTTGTTACCGCCCTGCGGCTTGTTTCCCTTGTTAGGACGTCTGTCGTTTCTTGGCTGGCGGTTGTCACCCTTAGGATGATTGCCCTGATTACGGTTGTCGCGGCGCTGGTTGTTTGGCTTGCCTTCATTCTTCTGAGGTTTGTTGTCGCCATTCTGCGCGCGGTTCTCGTTCTTCTGAGGCTTGTTGTCTCCCTCCTGCTGGCGAGGTCCCTTGTTCTTATTGTTCTTCTTCTTCTTTTTCTTAGCCTTGTCAAAGCGGCTCAAATCAGCTTCGGCAAGCAGGTCGACTGGCTTGGCTACAGGTTTTGCCTTACCGTCTTCCAGCAGACTCAATGGCTTCTCGCCCTGACGGTTCATTTCGATGATAGCCTTAGCACGCTCGATGCTGATGGTTTCGAGGTTGGAAGCCAGGTTCTTGTCAGAAGAGTAGGTGATAAGACCAGCCAGGATATCCACCTTGAACTGATGGAAATCACCATCGGCTGTCTGCAGTACGGCATCCTTAGGAGGTAACTTTCTGCTAGCCTCTACATAGCTGTCTACCTCGTAGTTGAGACAGCACTTCAGTTTTGCGCACATACCGGCAAGTTTCTGAGGATTCAGGGAGATGTCCTGGTAGCGTGCTGCATTGGTGCTAACGCTGATGAAGTTCTTCATCCAGGTAGCGCAGCAGAGTTCTCTGCCGCAAGGACCCGTTCCACCGATACGGCCTGCTTCCTGTCGCGCACCGATCTGTTTCATCTCAATGCGTACATGGAAGGTATCGGCAAGAACCTTGATGAGCTGGCGGAAGTCCACACGTTCGTCAGCGATGTAATAGAAGATAGCCTTATTGCCGTCTCCCTGATATTCTACATCACCTATTTTCATCTTCAGTCCCAGGTCTTTGGCAATCTGGCGGCTCTGGATCATGGTGCCGTGTTCACGGCTCTTAGCCTCCTTGCATTTGTCAAGATCCACCTGCTTGGCAATACGGTAGATACGCTTGATATCATCCTGCGACTTGAGGTTTGCCTTCTTTATCTGGAGTTTTACCAGTCTTCCGGTCAGCGTAACCACACCAATGTCGTGACCCGGGTTAGCCTCTACCGCCACTATATCGCCCTTCTTCAGGTCGAGGTTATTCACATTGTGGTAATATCCCTTACGGGTATTCTTGAACTGTACCTCCACGAGGTCAGTACTTTCAGCATTGCCGGGTACATCGGCAAGCCAGTCGTATGTGTTGAGCTGTCTGTCCTGTCTTCCTACGCCCTTAGCGCACAGACCACGGTCGCAGCCGTTACACATCCTGAATTTCATATTTTTGTAATCCACGATCGTCTAATTTATAATGTATAATTTATAATGTACAATGAATAATGACCAGGCATCTGCACCGTTATTCATTTGAATTCTTCACTTTTCACTCTTCACTTCCCTCACTTTCTTAAAAGGAGGACGATGATTTTGAGCGCCATATCGAAGAAAACGATTTTGGCATTGGCATTTTGCGAAATCATGCGCTTGCTGTCTTCGAAGAGGTTGGAGATGTCTATGATGTTTGCCTCGTTGATGAAGCGGGCAAAGTTCTTGGCAAAGTTCTCCTCATCCTGCGTCATGTAGCTCAGTTCCGGATTCCGGAAGTTGTACATGAAACTTTCTCTGAGCATGTGCATGAAGTAGTCGAGCATGCGTTTCTGCTTTTCTCTTCCGAAGGTTGCAATCACATCGGTCCACTTCTTGAGGTCACCAATCTTGCGCATGTAAGCCAGTCGCATCAGCATGATGAACATGTCGAGATGCTGCCGGTTTTCGTTTCCTGCATCCAGTTCTTCGAGTGCGAGGTTCCAGTTGCCGTTGGCGATACGGGCTATGCGGTGTGCCGTTTCTGGCTCCAGCGCCCTCCGTTCCGTCAGCGCTTTTTCCATCTCTGCTGTTTCTATCTTCTTGAAGTCGATGCGCTGTGTACGGCTTCTGATGGTTTCGAGCAGCAGTTCCGGATTCTCGCTTACCAGCAGGAACACCGTCTGGCGTGGCGGTTCCTCCAGCAGTTTCAGTATCTTGTTGGCACTCTGGATGTTCATACGTTCCGGGAGCCATATCAGACTTATCTTATATCCGCCCTGACTCGACATCATCATCAGTTCGTGAGAGATGGCGTCGGTTTCTTCGGCAGTGATGATAGCCTGTTTGTTATAGTCGGCATCCGTCTTGCCCATCTTCAGCATCCAGTCGCTAATCTGGATGTAGGGACCTTTAGAAAGCAGCAGCTCTCTCCATTCCTTGATGAAGTCGAGGCTCACCGGTTTATGTTCGCTGCCCATATTGGCGGTCTTGATGGTAGGAAAGGTGAAGTGGAGGTCCGGATGTTCCCATTTCCTGAGCATCGGTGAATCGCCCAGAAGATAGCTGGCAAAAGCCAGTGCCATCGCCAGTTTGCCGCAACCCTGCGGGCCGCAGAACATCAGCGCATGGGGCAAACGGTTCTCCTGAACCATCTCCATGAGACGGTTCCATACTTCTTGCTGACCTATAACTTCATTTCTTTGCATTTAAAATAGAATTTTTGCTATTTGCTTGACGCTGTCTACAGCCGATACGGTAAAGAAGTGAACATTGTTGTAACCATGTTCGAAGAGATCTTGCACCTGAGCGGTAGTCCACTCGATACCGAGCTGCTTGGCATCATCGTCGGTTTTACATTTCAATACCTCCTGTGCGAGTTCTTCAGGAATATCGCAGTGGAAGGTTTTCGGCACTACAGTGAGCTGGCTCAACTTGGCGAAAGGCTTGATGGCAGGAATGATAGGGATGGTTACGCCCATCTGTCGAGCCTTTTCAACGAAAGCATAGAACTTTTCGTTGTCGTAGAAGAGCTGGGTAACGGCATACGCTGCGCCCAACTGTTGCTTCTCCAGGAGATGCTGCATATCCATTTCGAGGTTTGGCGCCTCTTCATGCTTCTCCGGATAGCAGGCTACACCGCAGCAGAACTTGTCGCCCGGGTGCTTGATGGGAGTGCCGTCAAAGAAGAAACCGTCGTTAAACTGATTCACCTGCTTCAGGAGGTCGGTGGCATGGGAATGACCATTCTCGGTTGGTGTAAACTGCCGGTCTTCTTTCGCCTTGTCTCCTCGCAGAACGAGAATGTTGCTGATGCCCAGAAACTGGAGGTCGAGCAGTTCGTACTCGATGTCTTCCTTCGTAGCACCGCTGCAGATAATATGAGGGATGACAGGTATGTCGTACTTATTCTGTATAGCGCCTGCGATGGCTACGGTGCCAGGGCGGCGGCGCACACGCTGGCGGGTGAGGAGACCGTTTTCCAGTTCCTTGTATACATACTCGCTATGGTGCGTAGTGATGTTGATAAAGCGAGGACCAAACTCGCTCAGCGCATCGATGGTACGGAAGAGTGCTGCTGTTCCGTTACCTTTCAGCGGAGGTAAAACCTCGAACGAAAAGCCTCGCTTATCGCCCTGCTGATGTAGAAAATCTGCTATGTTCATATTACCTAAATTCTATGTTTCTTCTTATTTTGGTGCAAATTTACAAAAAAAATAGGGGAAAACCGCATATTGAACGTAATATTTATAAAGAAAAAACGTATATTATCAGGTGGGGATTGATTTTTTGCATGAAAAAAGGAGATTTCCTGCCGGTAAATGCTACGCTATTCTACAGAAAAGTGATTAAAATTTAAACCTAAGAATAATGGAACAAAAACAAACGGGCTCAAGAGCCTATCTTATTTCAATTGTGATGGTAGCCGTTTTGGGCGGCTTGCTTTTCGGTTATGATACCGCAGTTATCTCGGGAGCCGAGAAGGGTTTGCAGGCATTCTTCATGGGTGCTGAGGATTTCACCTATACCGATTTCTGGCATGGATTCACTTCTTCCAGTGCCCTCATCGGTTGTATCATCGGTTCGGCACTTTCGGGTGTGCTGGCTTCTAACTGGGGCCGTAAGCGCTCGCTGATCTTTGCGGGTGTGATGTTCTTCATCTCTGCATGGGGATCTATGTGCCCTGAGTCTTTGGTGTTGCCAAAGGGCGAACCTAATCTTACGCTTCTCGTCGTGTTCAACATCTATCGTGTGATTGGCGGTATCGGTGTGGGTCTGGCATCTGCTGTATGTCCGATGTATATCGGTGAGATTGCGCCTAGCAACATCCGTGGTATGTTGGTCAGCTGGAACCAGTTTGCCATCATCTTCGGTCAGCTGGTGGTTTATTTCGTCAACTTCTTCATTCTTGGCGATCATATTGCTCCTGCTATCCAGAGTGTGGGCAATGGTATGAACCAGATTCTGAATGGTGGCGAGGCTGCCTGGGCTATCGAAACCGGATGGCGCTATATGTTTGGTTCTGAGATGGTTCCGGCGGGCTTGTTTGCTCTGCTTATCTGCTTCGTTCCGGAGACTCCCCGTTATCTTGCCATGGTTGGTCAGGATGCGAAGGCTGAGCGTATTCTGGCTCGCATCAATGGTGCTGAGGAGGCTAAGAAGATTTTGGATGACATCAAGAATACGGTTACTGAGAAGAAAGAGAAACTGCTTACTTACGGTGTGCTCTGTATCTTCGTAGGTGTGATGCTTTCTGTATTCCAGCAGGCTGTAGGTATCAATGCCGTGCTCTATTATGCTCCTCGTATCTATGATGCCATGGGCTTTGACAATCCGATGGTCTTGACCGTATTCAATGGTATCGTGAACCTCGGTTTCACCTGTGTGGCTATCTTTACGGTAGAGAAGTTGGGTCGTAAGCCTTTGCTCATCACCGGTTCTCTGGGCATGGCATTGGGTGCCATCGGTGTAGCCATCACCTTCGGTAATCCTCATCTGCAGTTGTTGTGCATGGTATCTATCATGGTTTACTCTGCATCATTCATGTTCTCTTGGGGACCAATCTGCTGGGTACTTATCGCCGAGGTATTCCCTAATACGATTCGTGGTGCTGCCGTAGCGATTGCCGTAGCCTTCCAGTGGATTTTCAACTGGATTGTTTCTACCTCTTTCGTTCCGATGGCTAACAGCCTGGGTTATTGGTTTACCTATGGCCTGTATGGTGTTATCTGTATCCTCGCTGCCATCTTTGTATGGAAGCTCGTTCCTGAGACCAAGGGTAAGACACTGGAGGATATGACCAAGCTTTGGAAGAAAAACTAAGTTCTTATTCTGTGAAATATCAAGACCGCCAGGCGTAGAAAGAAACGCCTGGCGGTCTTTCTTTATGCCCCCGGCTCGTCAGCTTAATCCATACCATGATATGACGGCGCGCTGTCGCCCCGTCGGTTGTGTCGGGAAAGTAGAGCAGACCCAGCTCGGTCTTGCTGTACATACGTTGGGGATAATTCATAAGCTTTATATTTTTTATGTTGCAAAAGTAATGTTTATTTCAGACTTATGCAATTTTTTGAAGAGAAAAAATGCATTTTAATAGCTGATTTGTTGAAAAAAAAAGTTCTTTCCTCCCGTATTACGTATAGTGTAATTGATGTAAATGTATATATATAATATACTTGGTATAGTGTAGGGAAGAAAATTTCGCATCTAACTGCCTAATATTCAATGTCTTACATTTTTAAGATTCGCTCTAGTAGTCATTCGGGCATATTAGAAGGCACATGATTGGCTCTGATGGTACCTATTATTGGCCCTGGTAGTCATCAAAAAAGGATAATTCTCTCTGGTAGTCATTGCCCACCCAAATGAGGTGAAAAAATGATGTTCTTCCGTTTACCAACTGATGTGGCTGCGTCGGGTTAAGGATATGGCTGAACTGGGTTACGCAGACGGCTGGATTCGCTTACTCAGACGGCTGGACTCGCTGATTGAGCCACTTGAGTAATCTGACAGAGCCACTTGAGTAAGCTGATTGAGCCACTTGAGTAAGTTAACTG
>ERZ1031651.118-NODE-118-length-12420-cov-25.131743_pt1 | contig 12420 bp, 9 predicted proteins | sample MGYA00516703_ERZ1031651 | MGnify/ENA primary metagenome ERZ1031651 (study PRJEB33719, sample SAMN04261213) | wastewater metagenome | biome: rural village; feature: human; material: feces | host: Homo sapiens | place: El Salvador | collected 2013-01-07 ... | reverse complement strand
GTATCATGGTAGAAATGCCAGGTATCAGCCAGCCAGAGCGTATGCGTAAGATGCTTCAGGGTAGTGCTAACCTTGAGTTCTGGGAGACATATAACTCTGAGGAAATCGCTCCTTATCTCCAGCAGCTCGACACTCGTATTGCCAATGGCGATAACGGTGAGGAGAAGAATGATACTGTAGCTGCAGATTCTGCTGCCGCTAAGAAGGAAGTAGCTAAGGCCGAGCCTAAGAAGGCAGAAACTAAGTTCTCTATCAAGAAGAAGGACGATGCTGCCAGCAAGGTAGGCGAGGATGCTCAGAATGCTGCTGCCATCAAGGCTCACCCACTGTTGGCTCGTTTGCAGCTTGGTGGAGGTTTGAGTACAGTTGGTTATGCCAGCGTTCGCGATACTGCTGCTATCAACAAGATTATCTATTCTGCAGTGGCTAAGCGCCTGCTGCCTTCAGACTTGCGTTTGCTCTGGAGTGCACAGCCTGCTGACAATATCAAGATGAAGAACATCTATGAGCTTCACGCTTTGAAGGTGACAACTACTACAGGTCGTGCTCCTTTGGAGGGTGATGTCATCACAGATGCTAAGGATGAGTTCGACCAGATGGGTTCTCCTGTTGTAAGCATGAAGATGAATACAGAGGGTGCCCGCAAGTGGGCTCAGATGACCAAGGCTAACGTGGGCAAGGCTATCGCTATCGTTCTGGATGGTGTAGTTTACTCTGCTCCTCGTGTAAACGGTGAGATTGATGGTGGTAGCTCTCAGATTTCCGGTAACTTCACTATCGAGGATACCAAGGACTTGGCTAACACATTGAAGTCTGGTCGTATGCCAGCTCCTGCACGTATCGTTCAGGAGGAGGTTGTAGGTCCTACCCTCGGTGCTCAGTCTATCCAGATGGGTATTGTATCATTCGTTGTAGCTTTCGTACTCCTGATGGTTTACATGGTGATGATGTACAACATCGTTCCTGGTATGATGGCTAACCTGGCATTGCTCGTCAATGTATTCTTCACACTCGGTATTCTGACGTCATTCCAGGCAGCCTTGACATTGCCAGGTCTTGCCGGTATGGTCTTGTCTCTGGGTACTGCCGTGGATGCCAACGTGCTTATCTATGAGCGTATCAAGGAGGAGCTTCGCTCTGGCAAGGGTATGAAGCAGGCTGTAGCTGCCGGTTATGGTAATGCTTTCTCAGCTATCTTCGACTCTAACTTGACTTCATTGATTACAGGTGTCATCCTGTTGACTACCGGTACAGGTCCTATCCGTGGTTTCGCTACCACATGGATCATCGGTATCATCGTTTCATTCTTCACAGCCGTATTCTTGACTCGTTTGGTTTACGACTACAAGTTGAATCACGACAAGTGGATGCACTGCAAGTTTGATACTGCTGTTTCTCACAACCTGATGCAGGGCAAGAAGTACAAGTTCATGTCTATGTACAAGACTACCTTCACCGTAGCTATCGTTGCTGCTGTGGTATTCATCGGTAGCTTCTTTGTTCGTGGCTTGAGCAAGAGTATCGACTTCACTGGTGGTCGTAACTATGTAGTACAGTTCGAGAATCCTGTAGAGCCTGAGCAGATCCGTACCGTTCTTGGTGGTGCTTTCGTCAATGCAGATGGTACTAAGGCTACTACAAGTGCTATCGCTATCGGTACAGATGGTAAGACTATCCGTGTATCTACCAACTATATGATAGAGAGCAACAGTCCAACTGTTGACGATGAGGCTGAAACCATCCTCTATAACGCCTTGAAGAAGGCCAACCTGGTATCTCAGAAGAGTGTTGAGGCATTCAAGAACCCAGACGTTCGCCAGGGTGGTTCTATCATCAGTAGTACAAAGGTAGGTCCTTCTGTGGCTAAGGATATCACTATGGGTGCTATCTATAGTGTGCTCTTCGCCTTGATTGCTATCTTCCTCTACATCCTGATACGTTTCCGCAACGTAGCCTTCTCTGTAGGTTCTACTGTTGCGTTGGCATTCGATGCCTTGACAGTTGTCGGTTTCTACTCACTCCTGTGGGGTCTCGTTCCATTCTCATTGGAGATTGACCAGACCTTCATCGGTGCTATCCTGACCGTGGTAGGTTACTCTATCAACGATAAGGTGGTAGTATTCGACCGTATCCGTGAGAACTTGAAGTTGCATCCTAAGGGCGACCGTCAGCAGCTCTTCAATGCATCTATCAATGAGACATTGGCTCGTACCATCAATACATCTACATCTACATTGATTGTGTTGCTCTGTATCTTCATCCTCGGTGGTGACAGCATCCGCAGCTTCTCATTCGCAATGATTCTGGGTGTTGTATTCGGTACTTTGTCTTCTATCTTCATCGCATCTCCAATGGCTTACATCGTTCTTGGCCGCAAGATCAAGGAGGAGCCAGCTGAAGAGACTGCTGTTGCAGAGGTTAAGTAAAACGCAAACAATAAGAGATTCTTCTGTTTCTGTCCGGTGAATGCCGGATGGAAATAGGGAATCATCAAGACTATAAAACGATAAAAGGTCGCTTCCTGGTTAAATAGGAGCGACCTTTTATCGTTTACGTGGTCCCACCGAGAATCGAACTCGGATCAAAGGTTTAGGAAACCTCCGTTCTATCCGTTAAACTATGGGACCTTCGAAAACTGACTGCAAAGATACATTAAAACATTGACAATACAAAATAAATGACTATGTTTTTAACACTCATCCTATCAAGTTTACTCACTTTTGTGGAATTAAACTGCGAAAATCTCTTTGATACACGGCATGATTCGCTTAAGAATGATGTCGAGTTCCTGCCTGAAGGTAGTTATCACTGGACTCCCTACCGCTATTGGCATAAGGTGAACCAGCTGGGGCAGGAGATCGTGGGGCTGGGGTATGAGGAGGCTTCCAGAGATGTGCAGCTTCCCGACTTGGTGGCTCTCTGTGAGGTGGAAAACGACAGTGTATTGTTTGACCTGACCAAGCGTTCAGTCATCCGTACGGCTGGTTATGAGTATGTGATGACCAATTCACCCGATGAGCGAGGCATCGATGTAGCCTTGATGTATCAGCCGTTTTCCTTTTCATTGATTCATTCCTGGTCTATTCGGGTGAAGCGTCTGCCGGATACCCGTCCTACGAGAGACATTCTCTATGTTTCGGGACGTGTCATCACGGGTGATACGCTGCATGTGTTTGTGGTACATGCACCTAGTAGAAGGGGAGGAGAGCGTGAATCCCGTCCTTATCGCCTGCAGGTGGCGAGCCAGTTGGCAGAAGCCGTTGATTCCATTTATGCGCTTCAAAGTGGGGCAAAGATCATTGTGGCAGGAGACTTCAATGATTATCACGACTCTCCCGCACTGGAATATCTCTATCAGCACCACCTTATTAATATATCTGCCGGAGCACGGGGTAGCCATGGGGCAAAGGCCACTTACCGTTGGCATGGAGAATGGCGAAGCCTTGACCAGATACTGTTGAGCGAATCGATGCAACATCAGGAAAATGACTGCAGAATAGGAGATTTGCCTTTCCTGTTCGAAGATGATGAGAAATATGGCGGTAAGAAACCATATCGCACCTACCTGGGACCAAGGTATTTAGGAGGTTACAGCGATCATCTCCCATTGGTGGCCCGCATCCGGATTGATGATAAATAAGGCACGATTTACTTGACTTTTCGCAAAAAAGGTGGTATAAACAGCACTTTTTTGCGAAAAAGCTTGCATATATTGCACAAATTTCGTAATTTTGCGCACGATTTACAAACATATAGTATTAAGATAACAATGACTCACAATTTGTTAAAAGGCAAGCGTGGCATCATCTTCGGTGCACTCAATGAGGAATCAATCGCTTGGAAAGTAGCCGTTAAGGCTGCTGAAGAGGGTGCTACCATCGCACTCAGTAACACAGCTATGGCTTTGCGTATGGGTACGCTGGATAAGCTCGCTGAACAGATCAACGCTCCTATCATCGCAGCGGATGCGACCAGCGTTGAGGATTTGGAAAAGGTATTCACTGAGGCTCAGGAGAAGCTCGGTGGCAAGATTGACTTCGTGCTCCACTCTGTTGCTATGAGCCCTAATGTTCGTAAGCATCGTACATACGATGATCTCGACTACAATTTCTTGAACAAGACTTTGGATATTTCTGCTATCTCTTTCCACAAGATGTTGCAGGTAGCCAAGAAGTTGGATGCTATCAATGAGTGGGGTTCTGTAGTAGCTCTCACTTACGTAGCTTCTCAGCGTACTTTCTTCGGTTACAACGATATGGCTGATGCCAAGAGCATGCTCGAGAGCATCGCACGCAGCTTCGGCTACATCTATGGTCGCGAGAAGCATGTCCGCATCAATACCATCTCTCAGAGCCCTACAGCAACAACTGCAGGTAAGGGTATCAAGGATATCGCAAATATGATGGACTTTGCTGACAAGATGTCTCCACTCGGAAATGCAGTAGCAGAGGATTGCGCTAACTATTGCGTAATGATGTTCTCTGACTTCACCCGCAAGGTAACTATGCAGAACCTCTTCCACGATGGTGGTTTCTCGTCTATGGGTATGAGTCTCCGCGCCATGAACCAGTATGCTAAGGATATAGCTCCTTACGAGGATGAGAATGGTAAGGTTATCTACGGATAATAGAAAAACAAGGAAAGGATGATACTCTATATATCATCACATCTATTCATAATAGGCAATATACGCTCATTCCTGCAGGGAAAGAGGTGTATTGCCTATTTGTTTTGCGACTCACACCGAACGAAGTAAGCACGTGCGTCGAACGATGCACGCTCTCACATCGAACGATGCACGTGCTTACTTCGAACGGTGCACGGCGCATAATATATAGACTTTACACTATATAAATAGTTATCTTACGCTGTTGGGATATACGACTTTGATACACATAAAGCAAGTAATTAGAAATTTAAGCAAGTAAACATAAGATAGGAAGCGTATGGATTCATTGTTTTTACTTCAGTTTGCCTGTTTCATCTTCATGTTCATCAATGCCTTCATCGTGGCACTCTCTCATCTGCATGTAAGATGGGAGAACAAGCGGTATGAGCGTTCTTGATGGATGATCGTTGCTGCCCTGCTAGGACTGTCGATACAATATGTCATACAGATGGGGGGCGGCTTCCGTGCTGCTGACGACAGTCTTGGGGCGGTCGTCTGGTGTGCAGTGGTATTTATGCAGCCATCATTGGGGGCTTTTTCGTGGGCACCAGTCTTCATCATAGCCTGTATATCAAAGAAGGGCTTTATATGATGCTGGCTCTGTTCTGTGTAAGTGTCTTCTATTGCATATCCACTATTTATTTGCTATTCTTAGCTATTCCTTGCAATATCAAGTATGCAAAAAAGCAATATTTAGCCAAACTGCCAAATATAGCTATCATTTTTGCAGTTTTTTAGGGATTAGACTTTGTATTCTATATTAATGACAACAAAAAAGAATAACCATTGAATATTTTGAACCACACTATTTTTTTTGTTAAAGAAAAATAAAAAGAAGAACAAAGCTTGCTATTTATCCATATTTTTACTATATTTGCAGCAAAATTATAACAAAACCATTTTCTTTAGTAGTAATTTAAAAACTTATATATGAAATTATCTAAAATAAATATAAATCCGAAATCCTTAGCATTTGTCACTACTGATAAATGTACTGCATCTTGCCATAATTGTTGTTTTAAATGCAATCCTAAGAACAACAAAAGACTTAAATTAGAAGAAATATTATCTATAATAGATCAAGTCGTAGAAGATTTTCCGTCCGTTGAATCATGTGTTTTCACTGGCGGCGAATGTACTTTACTAAAAGGAGATTTAGCTATTGCAATTGAACATGCTAGCAAGAAAAAGTTATCATGCAGAATTGTAAGTAATGGCTTTTGGGCTACGAATGAAAAAGTTGCTCATTCGTTTCTAGCTAAACTACACAATAAAGGATTATCTGAACTCAATTTAAGTACTGGAGATGAACATCAAAAATGGATTCCTTACAAAAACATTATCAATGCTTGCAAAGCTGCGCTAAAAGAGAACATTTTAGTAGCTATAAATGTGGAATCAACAAGCAATAGTCACTTCACTTCTCAAAACCTGTTAGAAGATCCAGAAATCAAAGAAGCGATTTACAAAAATAAAATAATACTGAAAGATAGCTTATGGATAGAATTCGACAAAACTAATTCGTCAGAACAGGCTTACATACCAGATAAAAAGGGATGTTCGTACTTGTTCAATACCATTTCCATATCCCCAGACATGCATTTATTAGCCTGCTGTGGTCTAACTTGCCAAGAGAATAAAATTCTCGACTTAGGAAATCTAAATAAATATCCAATAAAAGTTCTTTGGAATGAACAATTCGATGATTTGGTAAAGTTATGGTTGTTTACAGATGGACCACATGAAATCCATAATTATTTATGCAAAAAAGGCGGATGTGACACTAGACACGAGCAATACCCTCATATGTGCTCCATGTGCCTATACATATCAAACGATACGAAAAATATGGAAATAATAAAGAACAGTATACATAGTATTTTGCCGAGTGTTTTATTAAAATATAAATGTCTAACTTAAAGTATCACGATTATGAAAACTAAATTTGACTCTACCATTGCAAAAGCATTGGCTTCAACTGTGTTAGTTTCTTCATGCTCTCCAGATGCTGGTTTATTACAACCATTGAGCGAGCATGACAATTCACCCAACCAAGAGCTCAACAGTTCTAAAGGTGTTTCAATTTCCTTAAACATTAATGACAAAATGCGTGAGGATCTTAAAAGCCTTGAACCTCTAGTAACAGAAATTTTGAAAGATTCTATTGCTGCACAAAATTTTGCTGCAAATCCAAATATGTATTGCAGCCAACATGGATATTCTTTACCTCTTGAAGAAGGCGACCCTATTTTAAACGTTTTGGTTGCACTAGGAAACCAAGATATACGAAAGGCGTTAGAGACTGGTAATTTCGAAGAGTATTTCCATCTTTGCAAGAAGCTAAATATCTTTGACGAAGCACAAGTTATTCAACTGAACTCGCTCGTAAAAAACGAAGAGGAGCAAAAATTATTCGAAGCTATCGCTCTAGAGATTAACGGTGAGAGTCTAAGCACAAGAAGCGTAGCTATTTATGGTATAGTTACAGTGCTTATAGCAATTGCAATTGTTGTTACAATAACGGTTGGATTTTCTAATAGAGAGGATGCTTCGACCCCTTCCAACGAGCTAAAAGACTCAGTGTGCAATAATACCACAAACGTGCTCAAAATTAATAATCCTGAGCATATGATTATAAATATGTGGGCATTAAATCATGACATTGACAGTTACCAAGTTGTTTCAGGCTACAAGCGTTTTTTAACAAAGCAAGTCATTGCCCACCTTAAAGAGACAAACTCACCAGTATTAGCAAAATATTCAGAGAAACAAATCTCTGAGTTCTTAAAAGGAAACATGTTGGTTTAATTTTTCAATATTATGATTTATCCATCCTCATATTCAAAACAGCTGTTAATCTCGACCATTTCATTTTTGGTCATCCTAGTTGCAGCATTAATGTATATGATATACCAATTATCATATACCCCAAAGTTATCTGGAGAATTTTGCATCATCTGTTGTGCATTCGTGATTGTTAGTGCAACTATTATCCATAGTTTCTGTCACCAAATTCGCTCTGTCGAATTCAGAGACAATATGCTTATTCTCCATACGTTATGTGGGGCAAAAAATATTTCAATAAATCATATTACAGAAATCAACCACAAGACACCCATTGCAAAAGATATTAGACTGTTTGCTATAGGTGGACTATTTGGATATATTGGAATATTTAGAGGAAATGATTGTGGCAAATACAAAGCATATGTCAATAATAGTACAAATGCCTTCTATGTTAAGACAAAAGATGGAAAATGCTATGTTGCTAGTTGCGATAATTCTGAAACATTAATAGCAGCTGTTAAGGAATATATTCATTAAAAGTAACTACTCAGTCATCTTTATGCTTGATAAGTAGTCCTTTAGTAAAATCCAGGCGACTCGTGTAACTACTCAGTCTTCAACACCTATTCAAAGGAGGGCTAAAAGTTAGCTCTCCCTTGAAATCAAATCTTCGATAAAATGACAACGTCGTGAAGTGTATCTTCACTAACTCCGACTTTCACCTTGTTTATATGATGCACTTTCACGATATGGCAGATGTTGGCACTCGTAAGACCATACAACTGTTGCACCTGTTCGGTGGTATAATAGTTGTCATCGCTCATTAAGTCGGTTCTGCGAAGTTCTTCAAGATGTTCCTTGGAATAATAGGTGCGACCATACTCACGCTTGGTAGGTATCTTGTGGCGATAGGTGTATGCCCGAAGTGCTGTCTTGCTCATAGAAAAGGCAGTCTCCACCTCATCGGCAGTCACCCATTCCGTGGTGCTGTTGAGGTCAACGGCTGTGCCGAAGAATTCGTCAATATGGCGTTTGCTGTTTGTAAGGGTTGCTCTCAAACATTCTCTCTATGTCAGCCTTTCTGACAAAAGCCATTCTGCTGCTCAATCGGGAAGCCTTCAACTTGCCGTTAGCCACCAGTTTGTACACATACTGGCGTGTGCATCCCATCAGCACCGCAGCCTTTGAGAATGTCAGATACTCTTGGCATTGCAAATCCATGATTGGCTCTATGCCGTTGGTCAAGTCCTGTTGTCTTTTCTTTCTGATACGCTTTGTCTCCGACTGACATTCCTCGGAGCAGTACTTCTACATACCGCTCCGTGACACGAATGCCTTGCCACAAAATTCACATTTCCTTATTGGTCTCATACTCTTTGATATTGCTATGTTCTACATCATTTGAGTATTCCACCGAGGAAGTAAACGGAAGTGAACCATAGATAACTCTTGTCAACAGAGTCCGCGATCTTACGCTTTCTGCATATCAGCATCAAATTTGTCATCCGTTGTAACCACTTGTAAACCCATGTCGACTATGTTCACGGCATGACAAAATAAAAGCTCCGCAAATTCTCCACTGTAGAAATACGCTGCAAAAATATGTGGAAAATCGGGAACTGCCAAAAAGCACTCGGAATGTGTTAAAAATCAAAGAGTGTTGAAAATCAAGGTTTTAGATATAGTTAGTCATAATTAGTTATGATTGATTATAAGGGGCTAATTACAAAATAAAAAGTACCAAACGAGTGTTTGTCCCCTACCGATGTATTCTTGGTTAGTTGTGGTATGGGATGCAAGCAAATTACAGTCAGTGACATTGCCTATATTGAGGCAATGAAAGACAACTGTATTATCCACATGGTTGATGGAAAGCGTTACACTCAATCTTGTCCTATGGGAGGCATCGAGCCGGAGTTGAATCCAAATATGTTCAAGCGCATTCACCATTCTTTCATCGTCAACATTCGCTACATCGATATGTACTATTATGGAAAACGACAAGGGTCTATATGCCACGATGAACAGGTGGCGTATAAGAAAGCAACAAGCGAGTATTTGTTCCCTACGCTTCCACCAGGAAGGGTCATGGTTTCAGCAACGACACCATGGCATTCTTCGAGAAGCTGCGCAAGAAATATATGCCGCTGATGCCAAAGCGTGATCTCCTCCTGTAAAAAGGACAGAAGGATGTGACAGTTCAACTCCCATCTTCTCTCCATATCCGTGTAAACAATATTCAAGAAAGAGAAAATCAGACGAAAATACCTGGAAAATGGGGAAAGAAGATATTGAGAATTTTCCCTTAAGGGTTTTTATTTTTTTCCTTAAGGAAAAAGACAGCTTCTCTTAAGAGATTTTTCCACCGCGTTTAACTTGTAAAGTTATTTATTGAAAAAATCCCCCATCTCCGCTTTCAGCAGTTTTATCTCCTCTGCCGTCAGCCCCGTCATATCCATGGCCGATGCTTCATCCATACCCTTTGCCAGCATCTTCCTGGCAATCTCAAGGCTTCGCAGGTTCATGCCCTTTTCCATGCCTTGCTTCATGCCCTTTTCCATACCTTCAGCAATTCCTTCTTCCTTACCTTTTTCCTTACCTTTCTGGTAGCTGTCATCTATGAGGGTTCTTTCAACGCTTACGGAATCCCAAAACTTGTCGTAGGCTCTGAGTTCGGCATCCGAGAAACCGGAAATCTCCAGCTCCTCTGTTGTCGGCAGATATTGTTGCTGTTGTATCAGTTCATTTTCATTGAGTGACTGAAGGGTATTCAGAAGGTTTTTCAATCGATCGGGATGATTGCCGAATATCTTCTTAAACGTGAGGTCTGCCTTAGGATCTAAGTACTTCATAACCATCTGTTTTAAAATTCTCAAGCGCAAAGTTACGACTTTATTTTCATATCTGCAAGAGATTTCTGGGAAATGTTACGGAAAAAGTTAGGAACCCACATATTTTATGTTATAAGGTAAATATTAAAATATCTTAATATCCCACTTTATGCTCAATGTTTATTTGGTCGTATGTGTAAAAAAGTGTAGCTTTGCATTGATATTACGTGTCAGAAAGTGTAAACTTTCGATATTATTATGTGTCGAAAAGTGTAATGATCTGACTGTTTTATGTGTCTAAAAGTGTAAAGATATGAAGAGAAAGATATATACTAAGCTTGTAGAATGGAAAAATCAAGAGCGTCATAAGCCGTTGATATTAAACGGGGTAAGACAATGTGGCAAGACTTATATTCTTAAAGAATTCGGTCGTGCAGAGTTTGATAATCTTGCTTATGTAAGTTGCGATAGGAATGAAAACCTGCAAGCCATATATGAAGGCGACTTCGATACGGCGAGAATCATTCGAGGATTAAGTGCTTTGACTGGTGTGGATATAATTCCTGGTAAAACCCTTATATTCTTGGATGAGGTGCAAGCATTCCCACAGGCGTTGGAAGCTTTGAAGTATTTCTGCGAAGATGCTCCAGAGTATCATATTGTGGTGGCAGGTTCGCTGTTGGGGGTTGCCCTGCATGCAGGTGTGTCATTTCCCGTAGGCAAGGTTCAGACAATGCGTCTGTTCCCTATGGATTTTGAAGAATTTCTTATGGCAATGGGAGAGGACCAGCTGCTCAAGCTGATGCACAGCAAGGATTATGCGTTGATGAATGCGTTCCACGAAAAACTGAAAGATTATTTGCGTCAATACTATTACGTGGGCGGAATGCCTGAAGTTGTGAAGATGTATATGGAAAACAAATTGCTCGGGCAAGTGCGCACTATTCAGAATGAAATTCTCTCCAATTATGCAAGCGACTTCTCCAAGCATGCTCCTGCACAGGAGGTGCCTCGCATAGATATGGTATGGCAGTCCATACTCGGTCAGCTTTCGAAAGAGAATAAGAAGTTTGTCTATGGGGTATTGAAGAAGGGTGGCAGAGCCAAGGAATTTGAGTTAGCCATACAGTGGTTAGTGGATGCCGGTTTGGTTTATAAAATAACTAAGGTGACAAAGCCTGAGTTGCCGTTGAAGTTTTATGAAGACTTGTCGGCATTCAAGTTGTATCTGTGCGATTGTGGACTGATGGGGGCTATGGCTGATACCGCTGCAAAGGATGTGTTACTTGGCGATAACGTATTCACGGAGTACAAAGGAGCGTTCACAGAACAGTATGTCCTTCAGCAGTTGCTTGCATCGGGTATTACCCACATCTATTATTACAGTTCTGATACTTCTCGTATGGAAATGGATTTCCTCGTTCAGCGTGAAGGGGCATTATTGCCTATAGAAGTAAAAGGTGGTACAAGCATCAAAGCCACCTCATTGCATAACTATCTTAAGGAGCACCCTGACATATCTGCCATACGTTATTCTATGTTGCCTTATCGTCAACAAGAGAATATCTCCAACATGCCGCTTTATGGAGCCTTTCTGCGTACTTAATGTTGTGTGAAACCATTGCTATTGCAAGAAACATATACCACAACCTTGCCGTCCCTGCCAATGTTGTATTGGGATAAACAAACGACAAGGGTCTATATGCCACGATAAACAGGTGGCGTATAGACCCTTTTGCGGTATGACATTTTACAGGTTTCCTTCTTCCTCGCCATGCTGAGCTAAAAAGAAATGTTTTTGTTTTTCTATCTCACGACGAAGCTCCTCTTCTGTAGGCATGAAAGACATATATTTAGCTGCAAAAAGCTGCTCACTTTCATGAAGCACAGAATATTTGGCAATAGTGTTGTCTGTTTCTGTACAAAGCAAAACACCAATAGTTGGATTGTCATCCTCGCCTTTTACAAGGTCGTCATACATACGCACATACATATCTAACTGCCCGACATCTTGATGTGTCAGCGAGTGTGTCTTTAGCTCAAACAAGACAAAGCGCTTCATCCTAAAATTGTAGAAGACAAGGTCGATATAAAAATCACCCGTATCAGTCTTGATATGCTTTTGGCGGTCAA
>ERZ1031651.112-NODE-112-length-12851-cov-28.991013_pt1 | contig 12851 bp, 5 predicted proteins | sample MGYA00516703_ERZ1031651 | MGnify/ENA primary metagenome ERZ1031651 (study PRJEB33719, sample SAMN04261213) | wastewater metagenome | biome: rural village; feature: human; material: feces | host: Homo sapiens | place: El Salvador | collected 2013-01-07 ... | reverse complement strand
CGGCGAAGTTGTAGTCGTTGGTTATGGTCAGCAGAAGAAGGCTTCTGTCGTAGGTGCCATCACCCAGACCACGGGTAAGGTGCTGGAACGCGCAGGTGGTGTTTCAGACATCGGTTCTGCCCTGACTGGTAATCTGCCTGGTGTGATTACATCATCTTCATCAGGTATGCCTGGTGATGAGGATCCTAAGATTGTGATTCGTGGTGTGAGCTCCTGGAACTCTTCCGACCCTCTGGTACTTGTAGATGGAATCGAGCGACCTATGTCGAGTGTGGATATCCATTCCGTACAGTCTATCTCTGTATTGAAGGATGCGTCTGCCACTGCCGTGTATGGTGTGAAGGGTGCGAATGGTGTTATCCTGATTACCACCAAGCGTGGTACGGAAGGCAAGGCCAAGATTTCAGCCAGTGCAAGCTCTGCTATCAAGCTGGTGTCTAAGTTGCCTGAGACCTACGGTTCTGCCGATGCGCTTTATTATGCGAACCATGCAATCAAGCATGAGTTGGGACTCTCACCTTCAAGCTGGGGTGACATCCGCTCTACCGAATTCATCGACAAATACAATGCTCCAGCAGGCAGTATTGATCCGGAGACCGGATTCCTGATGAGCGAGCGTTATCCTGATGTAGATTGGCAGAAGGAACTCTTCAAGGACTACGCCATGTCTTACAATGCCAATGTGAATATCGCTGGTGGTACCAAGGCAGTGAAGTATTATGCAGCCATCGACTATCAGCACGAGGGTGACCTCTTCCGCGAGTGGGATAACAATCGTGGTTATACCAGTGGTTACGGATTCAACCGTATCAACGTTCGTTCCAACCTCGACTTCCAGCTCACCAAGACTACCACGCTGAAGGCAAACCTTTCGGGTAGCCATGGTATCCGCAAGTCACCTTATGGCTTGGATAAAGGCTCATGGGAAGAGACCCAGCTCTGGCAGGCAGCTTACTCAGCACCTCATGATACCTTCCTGCCACAGTATAGCGATGGTGTTTGGGGCTATTTCCCTAAAGATGAGCAAGGCTCTCCTAACTCTGTAACCAATCTTGCACTTCATGGTGAGCAGTCAACCACCACAACCCGTATCAACACCGACTTTACGCTCGAGCAGGATCTTTCCTTTATTACTAAGGGATTGAAGGCATCTGCCATCGTATCTTGGGACAACGTGTTTGTGGAGGCAAGCCGAGGTATCGACGACAAGAACCATGCAGCCCAGTATAAGTATATCGACCCTGTAACGGGTGTGGTAACCTATAAGGAGAAGCCAGGCGGTAAAAATAACTTTGATTTTGTGGAGACCATCGCATGGAAGACTGATGCAGGTAAGCTCAACAACGATCTTACCCAGCGCAACCTCTTCTATCAGGCACAGCTCTATTGGGGACGCAAGTTCGGTAAGCACGATGTAACAGCTATGGGCGTATTCAACCGCTCTGAGCGTGCTAAGGGTTCTGAGTTTACCAACTACCGTGAGGACTGGGCATTCCGTACCACCTATAATTATGCTGATCGCTACATGTTCGAGTATAACGGTGCCTACAACGGTTCGGAGAAGTTCTCCAAGGACAATCGTTTCGCCTTCTTCAATTCAGGTGCTATCGGTTGGAACGTAGCCAACGAGAAATGGTTCAAGCCAGTGACTGAGGCAAAGGTATTCGGCAGAAACCTGGTTGACATCCTCAAGTTCCGCTACTCTTATGGAGAGATTGGTGAGGATAATGTATGGGAACGCTGGCTCTACCAGACCACTTGGGCTTATGGTGGCAAGACCCATCTTGATTCAACCAACCCAAACAACGAATCCATTTACACCTGGTATAAGGAATCGAAGGTTGGTAACCCAGATATCCATTGGGAGAAGGCCATCAAACAGAATTTCGGTATCGACTATGCTTTCCTCGGTGGTCTCGTAGCCGGTTCGCTTGAATTCTTCAATGAGAAGCGTTCCGACATCATGATTGCCGGCAACAGCCGTTCGGTGCCTTCCTATTTCGGTACTTCTGCTCCTTACCTGAACAAGGGTAGAACCAAGACCACAGGTTATGAGCTTGAAGTTCGACTGAAGTATGACTTTGCCAACGGTATCCATGCTTATGCCAATATGAACATGACGCATGCCAGGAATGTGGTTACCGAGCATGATGACCCAGAGTTGCTTCCTTCATATCAGAAGAACGTAGGATACTCTATCGGACAGGCAAAGAGCTATCTTGACAATGGTACTGCACAGTCTTGGGATGATGTCATCGCCATGACTCCTCACAATACCAACGACGACCAGAAGTTGCCAGGTCAGTATATCATCACCGACTTCAATGGTGACGGTGTGATTGATACCAATGATAGTGCGCCTTATGGCTTTACAGGTACTCCTCAGAACACCTACAATGCCACTATCGGTATTGACTACAAGGGATTCAGCATCTATGCGCAGTTCTATGGCGTAAACAACGTGAGCCGCTATGTATCATTCAACTCACTGCCTAAGTCATACGTTCACACGGTGTTCAAGGAGGGTGCTTACTGGTCACCATCAACTCCAAACGGAATTCCTTCACTTCGTATGAACTCTACTCCAAGTTACTATGAGGGTACCCGCTTCCTCTACGATGGTTCGTTCTGCCGCTTGAAGAACCTGGAGGTGGCTTATACCTGGAATGACGGATGGATCAAGAGTCTCGGTCTCTCGATGTTGAAGGTTTATGTAAATGGTAACAACCTCTTCCTCTGGACTGATATGCCTGACGACCGTGAGTCGAACTTCGCAGGTACAGGTCTTGCTTCTCAGGGTGCATACCCTACAATGAAGCGTATCAACTTCGGTATCAAGTTAGAGTTGTAAACAGCGTTAATATAACACATTATTTATTATGACAAGAATAATTTCTAAATATAAGTCTGCCTGCCTGGCGTTGGCATTGGGATGTTCTCTCGCCCTGACTACCAGCTGTACAGACTATCTTGACAAGTCACCAGAATCGGATGTATCTCCACAGGCTGCTTTCAAGAATTTCAAGAATTTCCAGGGCTTTACAGAGGAGCTTTATCTCTGTATTCCTGACTTCTCCAAGAGTTACTGGACAACGTGCTGGAACTGGGGTGAGGATGATATCCAGGCTGTGGGTTTCGACTACCTCATGGGCTACAAGGTTGACCAGGGTGACTTCTGGGGCTGGCAGAAAGAGTTTGACGGATGGGGCGCATGCTTCATGGATCAGGGTGATACGTTTGATCCACTTGCTCCTGATGGCCGTTTCAAGCGTGGTCTCTGGAAGGCTGCATGGTATGGCATCCGTAAGGCAAATCTGGGTCTGGAGAATATGGACCTGATGACGGCTGCCACCCAGGAGGAGAAGAATACCATCAAGGGTCAGTTGCTCTTCTTCCGTGGATGGCTTCATTTCCAGCTGATGCAGTATTTCGGTGGTCTGCCATATATTGATCATGCCCTAGCTGCCGACCAGCCAATGACTCTTCCTCGTGAAACCTGCCAGGCATGTGCCGAGAAGGCTGCTAAAGACTTCCGTGAGGCTGCAGAGCTTCTGCCTATCGACTGGGATAAGTCTTCTGTTGGTCGCAATACATTAGGCAAGAATGGCTTCCGTATCAACAAGATTACCGCACTTGCCTATGAAGGCAAATCACTCTTGTGGGCAGCTTCTCCACTGGTGAAGAACTGCGATGACAAGATGAATGTAAACGGCAATGCCAGCACCTACGATTACGATACCAACTATGCACAGCAGGCTGCCGAGGCACTTGGCGAACTCCTTACTCTTGTTGAGACAGGAAAGACCCAGTACAAGCTCGTGGATTTTGCTGATTACTCAGACCTGTTCTATACCTGGAACAAGAACATGCTTCCTCCAGGTTCTACCGAGAATATTCTCCGTGATATTCCAGCCGATGCATGGCATAACTCTCACTTCGGAGTGTTCACCGAGTTTGGCGGTCAGATTCTTACAGGTGGTCAGGCTGCCTCACAGCCTACAGCCAACTACGTAAACTATTATGGTATGAAGAATGGTCTTCCTCTCGATGACCCAGATTCTGGTTTCGACCCAACCCATCCTTGGAAGAACCGTGACCCACGTTTCTATCACGACATCGTATATGATGGAGTAAAGGTGGTAGAGGGAGTCATCAAACCGGAAGCCAACCGATATGCCAACCTCTATACAGGTGGTACTTACCGTGACGATATCAACGAGAGCCGCACTGGTTACCTGCTCTATAAGTTCATTCCTATGATCGCCAACAACTATGATATGGGTAGTACTTATAACAAGTTGTACATTGATGTGCCTTACCTGCGTCTTGCCGACTGTTACCTGATGTATGCCGAGGCTTGTGCAGCCTTTGGTGGAGCCACCGCTTCAGCCAAGTGCTCACTCACAGCTCTCGATGCAGTGAACAAGATTCGCGAGCGTGCCGGAGTAGCAGACGTAGCAGCCAAGTTTACAGGCAACAAGGACAAGTTCATGGATGAGGTTCGCCGCGAGCGTGCCGTAGAGCTTGCTTTCGAAGGTCACCGTTTCAATGACTTGCGTCGCTGGTTGCTTCTCGACAAGGCACCTTACAACATCAAGACATCGCAGGAGTTTGTACGTGCAGGCAAGTTTGATCCAAAGAATCCACAGAACACCGAGGTATCCGGTTTCAAGGAGAAGACCATTCTTACCCGCCACTTCACAAGCAAGCACTGGTGGATGCCTTTGAAGAAGAAAGACACCAGTATCTATCCTGAGATGTTCCAGAATCCAGGTTGGTAATAGAGTGTGAATCAAGAAAACAATTAAAAGAATAAAGAAGAAAAAATTATGAGCAACATAATTTCAAGATATAAAGCCATTCTTCCGGTTTCCCTCTTCGCTCTCTCTGCACAAGGAGTGATGGCACAGGATGCCACAGAAGCAGACACCATCAACGTGGCATTCCGCAAGGCGGATGCCCGTGATGTAATCACTCCTGTCAGCACGGTGAAGGTGAAGAATCTGCTGGAGAAGAACTACAATACCTATAGCCTCGACAATATGCAGGCTTTGGCTGCAGGTTATAACGGGTCGCTGTGGAACCAGGGTGATGCACTCGTGCTGATTGACGGTGTGCCACGTGATGCAAACAATGTTTTGCCAACGGAGATTGAAGACATTACCTTCCTCAAGGGTGCTTCTGCCGTTGTTCTCTATGGTAGCCGTGCTGCAAAGGGTGTTATCCTCATCACAACAAAGCGTGGAAAGGTAGAACCTTTGAAGATAAGCGCCCGTGCCAACTATCAGATGAGTGTAGCGAAGTCTTTACCTACCTATCTCGATGGTGCGCAGTATATGACGCTTTACAATCAGGCACTTGCCAACGATGGTCTTTCTGCTAAATATTCAGCTGAAGACATCTATAACACGGCTGCAGGTACCAATCCTTACCGTTATCCAAACCAGCAGTTCTATAATTCTGATTATCTCAAGAAGACCAAGTCTCGCTACGATGTAACGGCTGAGTTCGAAGGTGGTGGTAAGTTTGCACAGTTCTATACCAACGTGAGCTACTACCGCGAGGGCGATTTCCTCAATTTCGGTGAAGGAAAGAACAACTATACCGACCGCCTGAACGTACGTGGTAACATCGACCTCCAGCTCGCTGACTGGGCTTCTGGTTGGGTGAATGCCAACGCTACCTATTATAACCAGCATGGTTCAAACAGCGAATTCTGGAAGGCAGCTTCTACATTGCGCCCTAACCGTGTGGCTCCATTCATCCCGCTGTCTTATCTTGACCCGATGGATGCCAATTCTCTGGCTCTCATCAATAACTCAAGAAATATCATCACCAATCCTGTGGGATTGCCAGCCGGAAAGTATTTCCTGGGTGCTACACAGGAAGACCAGACCAATGCCTTCGCAGATATGTATGCAGCAGGTTACAACACCTGGACATCCCGCCAGATGCAGTTTGATACGGGTGTCAAGTTTGACCTTTCTTCTGTGCTCAAGGGATTGAGCTTCAAGACCATGTTTGCGGTTGACTATTCTACGTCATACACAACATCCTTGAACGACAGTTATGCAACCTTCGGTGTCAACTGGACACAGTTTGACGGCAAGCAGATTATCGGTTCCATCACTCAGTATGGTGAGGATAAGCATACGGGTACTTTGAACTCCAGCAACTCAGCAGAGCGCCAGACTCTTGCCTGGACCGGACAGTTTGACTACGTTAACTCCTTCGGCAATCACAATGTCAATGCCACCTTGCTCGCCAATGGTTATCAGCAGACCATCAGCGGTGAGTACCACAAGGTAAGCAATGCCAACCTGGGACTTCTCGTGTCATACAACTATGCACATAAGTACTATGCCGACCTGGCTGCCAATGTGGTACACTCGGCCAAGCTTGCAGAGGGCAACCGCAATGCCATTTCTCCATCGGCAACTCTCGGCTGGAGACTCTCTGAAGAGAATTTCCTGAAGGATGTAAACTGGCTCAATGACCTCCGTCTTACCGCAGGTTATACCGTCTTGAACCAGGATCTTGATATCAAAGAGTACTTCATGTATGAGAATATCTTCACGGCTACCGGTACATGGTGGGGATGGTCTGACGCCAACAACAGCATCCAGACTTCCGACTCTCAGCGTGGTGGTAACGACAAGCTGGGCTTCATCAAGCGCAAGGAATTCAACGTAGGTTTGAATGGTGCCTTGTTCGGCAACAGACTGAGCTTTGCCGTGAACTACTACAACACGGTGACTGATGGCTTGCTCGCTCAGCCAGATTACATCTATCCAAGCTATATGCATACCTACTGGCCTGTATCTACATTCGTGCCATACATCAACTATGGTAAGAATCGCCGCACAGGTGTTGACTTCTCTCTCGGTTACAAAGACAAGGTGGGAGACTTCGAATATGGTATCCAGGCATTCGGACAGACCAACAGTTCAAAGAACCTGAAGGTTGCAGAGAATGTAGAGTTTGACTACATGCGTACAGAAGGCAAGCTCACTGATGCCCTTTGGGGATATGAGTGCTTAGGCTACTACAACAGTCAGGAAGAAATTGACAATGATAAGGTCAAGAGCTCTTTCGGTACTTTGAAGCCAGGTGATCTGAGATACAAGGACCAGAATGGTGATGGTGTCATCGACAGCAAGGACCGTGTGGTTATCGGTCGCTGGAGCGCCAAGTTCACCGGTGGTATGAATCTTACCTTGAAGTACAAGAACTTCACTCTCTTTGCCATGTTGACAGGTCAGTTTGGTGGCAATGCTATCAAGGACGATACCTACAACTGGGTTTACGGTGAGCGTAAGTACAGTGATGTGGTACTCGGTGCCTGGACAGAGAGTAAATACAAGAACGGAGAGTCTATCACCTATCCTCGTCTGACAACACAGAGTGGTGACAACAACTTCAATGCTTCCGACTACTGGATGTATTCAACCGACCGCATCGACTTGAGCCGCGTGCAGCTTACCTACGACTTCAACAAGACACTCTTCGGAGACAACAGTTTGGTGAAGGGCTTGCAGGTATATGTTAATGGCAGCAGCCTCCTGACGATAGCCGGTGAGCGCAAGCAGATGGAACGCAATGTAGATTCTGCTCCTCAAACCCGCAGTTTCACCATCGGTGCAAAGGTTGAGTTCTAATATAGAAAATTAAGATAACGAAAATGACAAAAGTGATGAACAACTTACTATCAAAATATAAAATTGGTGGAGTGGTGCTCGGACTGGCTCTTTCGATAGGACTGACAAGCTGCGACGATATGTTCGAGCCTGCCATCGAAAACCATCTGGGTTTCGAGTATATGTACGACCATCCAGACTATGCTGATGGTGTGCTTGGCAACGCCTATACCCGTCTGCCAAACGGCTCTTACTCATTCAATGATGTCGCTACAGACGATGCCGTGAGTAACGACGCTACCGACAGCTACCGCAAGATGACTGGTGTAGATAGCTGGACATCAAACAACAACCCTGTGGAAACCTGGCGCAACTGTCGTGCAGCCATCCAGTATATCAACCTCTTCCTTGCCAATGTGGATAAGGTAAACTGGAACAGCGATGAGGCTGTGCGTGCCATGTATGAGCAGCGTTATATCGGCGAGGCCAAGGGTTTGAGAGCTATCTTCATGTATTATCTGCTCCGTGCCCATGGTGGTTTTGCCAATGGAACACTCCTCGGTGTGCCTAATATTCTTGAGCCAACGGATGTAAGCTCAGATTTCAATTCCCTGGAGGTGCGTGCTTCTTATGCCGACTGCATGAAGCAGCTCATTGCGGATGCAGAAGAGGCTGTACGTGTACTCCCTGTTGACTACAAGGATACCGATAACGAGACGATGACCGTCAGCTGCCTCGGCAAATCATATACGGTAACAAAGGCTACTTACAATCGTGTACTTGGTTCCAACTTCGCCGGACGCTTAAGTGGTCGTATCGCCCGTGCCGTTCTTGCACAGGCTACATTGATGGCTGCATCTCCAGCCTTTGCCGAAGGCAGCGGCGTAACCTACGAGCAGGCTGCCAAATATGCCAAGGCAGTGCTCGACCTCAATGGTGGCATCTCAGGCATTGATACAAATGGTTTGGAGTGGTATGCAGACCCAAACATGAAGGATCTTACAGCGGCACAATGTCCTAAGGAAGTACTCTGGCGTACAGAGAAGAGCGAGAACAATGATTTGGAGACCAAGTACTACCCACCATCAATCTATGGTCAGGGTCGTATCAATCCAACCCAGAATCTTGTAGATGCATTCCCTGCTGCCAACGGTTATCCTATTACAGATGCCAACAGCGAATATGACCCAGCTAATCCATACGCAAACCGTGATCCACGTCTGGCTAAGTACATTATCTATAATGGACAGACAGCCGGTTCAGGAAATGCCGTCATCAATACACAGGCAGACAACGCAGACAATCTCGATGGTCTCAACAAGGACGTTTCCAAGTCAACCCGCACAGGTTACTATATGAAGAAGCTCCTCCGTCAGGACATCAACCTGGATCCTACGGTTAACGGCAAGGCTTATCATTATACAGCCCGCATCCGTTACACAGAGCTTTATCTGGATTATGCCGAGGCAGCCAATGAGGCTTATGGTCCTAAGGGTGGCACAGATTACTCAGCCTACGATGTCATCAAGGCAATCCGTGAGCGTGCAGGCTTGGGAGAGTTTGGTGAAGATCCATATCTGGAAGAGTGTGCAAAGAGCAAGGAAAAGATGCGTGAGTTGATTAGAAACGAGCGCCGCATAGAGCTTTGCTTCGAAGGCTTCCGCTTCTGGGATCTGCGTCGCTGGAAGGCTAACCTCACAGAGGAGGCAAAGGGTATGAGCATCACCAACGAAGAGGCTGGCAAGAAATATACTCCTATCTCAGTGGAAACACGTAACTTCAAGGAGAATGCCTTCTATGGTCCTGTGCCATACGACCAGATTCTTAATTTCCCATCACTCGTTCAGAACACAGGATGGTAAAAAGAACAACATTTGGTAATAATAAGAAAAAATGAAGAAAATGAATAAAACATTCAGAAAAATAGGAACTGCAATCATGGGACTTGCCTTGGTAGCTGGTCTTTCTACCTCTTGTTCAAACGGAGATTGGGAAGATAGTCTTCAGGGAGGAACAGGCAATGGTGGCAACAACGGTAAGATAACTGTATCTTTCGCTATGCAGGCACCTATCCGCGTTATCACCCTCGGTAATGACGATGATGCGGTAAATACCGACGACAATGCTCATCAGTTCAAGCTGCAGGCAACTTGGGGTGGTGGCTACAAGAATACCAAGGATTGTAAGATCAGCTATCAGATAGATCCATCTCTTCTGTCAGAAGGCAGTGGTATGGAGGTGCTCCCTGAATCCTACTATACCCTGGAGGATCCTACCACCCTGACTATCCCTAAGGGAAGGATTATTGGTGGTACAACAGTGCATCTTACTGATGCCTTCTTCAACGATCCGAAGGCTGCTACTACTCACTATGTGCTGCCTGTAAGACTCGTTTCTTCCCTCACTGGTGATTCTATCCTTGCTAAGAAGAACTACCAGCTGATCTGTGTGAAGTACAAGAATCAGTACTCAGGTATGTATTGCAAGACAGGAACTACCAATATCCAGGAATTGAAGACCATTACTCACAAGAACGAGGATGCCCTGGATGTGGCTTCAACTGTAGATTTCAACACATCTTCCATCACTTTCTCTTATCCTGTAAAGGAGTGGAAGTATGATGACAAAGAGCATATCTGGAGTCAGATTGATGCATCGAAGGAGTTGACCATTACTCTGGCATTCAATGATAAAAACTGTAAGGTTCTTCAGAATGGCAAGGTTATTGGTGAGGGTTCTTTTGCTCCTCGTGGCATTCAGGATTTCAGCGACAAGAACCGTATGGCTGATTGTCTGAAGATCAAGTTTAATGCTACTGTAGTGACCAATGCTGGTGATGTAGAGCACGAGAAAACATGGAACATCTCTGCTGACTACGTGATGTCTATGATGAGTCGTGGCAACAAGCTTGAGTCATGGAAGTAATTTCGTAACAAACTAATGAAAATGAATTTAGTAGTATGAAAGTAAATAAATATATTATATCTGCACTGGTCTGCCCATTTGTTTTGGGCAGCTGTGCAGACTGGGATGACTGGAAATATGATGTCGAGAAGCCTCAGACCATCGCTCAGTATGAGTACCTCAACGACTATGCTCCCCTGAAGGAGAATCTGGACCGTAGTGCTCATCCTGGCTTTAAGGTGAGTGGTGCACTCGGCGTGGACGAGTTCAACCAGCAAGGCCCGCTCTTCCGCCTTGCAGCTCATAACTTTGATGAGATTGTTGCAGGCAATGCCATGAAGATGGCTTCTTGTGTCAACGACCAGGGTGTGATGGATTTCAGTAAGGTATCTTCTTTTGTTACCGCAGCAGAGGATGCTGGTGTTTCTGTCTATGGTCATACGCTTGCCTGGCATGCTCAGCAGCCTAAGAAATGGCTTGAGAAACTGATAAAGGATAAAGAGTTACCTCCTGCTGAGGAAAATCCTGGTCTTATCATTACATCTGGCGAACCTAAGGCTAACCCCTGGGATTATGAAATCTACTATGATCTGGATGAGCCTCTTAAAGCTGGTAAAACTTACGAGATTTCATTGAATGTACGTGGTACTAACTCTGGAACAATTGATTTCTGGCCTGGTAAGAAAGATGGTTCTGATACACAGTATGGTGCTGGTTCTTTTATTGTTTCGAAAAGTGCTGTTGACAACAGCTTCTCTTTCACGCCAAAAAAAGATATGGACCGTATGCGTTTCTGTTTCGGAAAGGTTGGTGGAACACTTTATTTTGATAATTTTGTATTGAAAGAAAAGGGGTCTAACCAGAATATTGTAGTGAACTCTACATTTGATGAGAATGATATTTCGCATTGGACAAAAGTGTCTTGGGTAAACATATCATATAAAATCGGTAACGTTGCTGGTGCCGCTGCAGTAGAAGCAGAAAATGAAGTTTCTAAGCAAACATATAAAGATGGTAAATTCCCTTATTATCAGATGGGCTGTGCTCCTGAAATCATTAATGGTTCCATGCATTTCGTACCAACAGGTGACTGGTCTCAGTTCTTCTGTCTTCAAGGTTTGGCTCTCAAGTCAGGCGATTATGCTGTAGATGTAGAGATTAAGTCAACCAAGGCAGGAAGCATCAAGATGACTGTTCAGAACGGTTGGGGCGGTGATGCCGAGAGTTTTACCGGTAGTGTAGCTCTGAAGGAAGGCTGGACAACATCCCGATTCAAGATGACTCTTGAGCAGGGTGGTAACTACGACTTCATCCTCAAGCCAGAGACATTCGATGCAACACTCGACTTGAAGTCTATCTCTGTTAAGAAGATCGTCAAGATGAACGCTATTCCTCTTACTCCTCAGGAGAAGTCTGATACCCTTACCTGGGCGATGAACAAATGGGTAAGCGGCATGATGCAGGCTACAGAAGGCAAGGTGAAGTCATGGGATCTCATCAACGAGGCTATCTCTGGTGGTGGCAACGTAAACGGATTCTATGCTCTTCAGACTGCAGGTGAAAATTCTGAGAATGATTTCTTCTGGCAGGATTACTTCACACCAGAGATGTATGGTCCTATCGTAGAGAAGGCGGCACGTGATGCTTATGCTGCGGTAGAGGGTACAAACCCTGCCGACCTCAAACTCTTCATCAACGATTACAACCTGGAGTCTGACTGGGATAACAACCAGAAGGTGAAGTCGCTTGTCTATTGGATTGGTGTTTGGGAAAAGAAGGGTAAGGAACTCGGCTACAACACCAAGATTGATGGTATCGGATCGCAGATGCACATCAGTTACTACGAGAATCCACAGACTCTGGAAAGCAAGAAGAAGGGCATCCAGAACATGCTCAAGATCATGGCAGAGACCGGCAAGCTCGTTCGTATCTCAGAGCTTGATATGGGTTATGTAGATGCTAATGGCAATGATGTTACTACTGCTCAGCTGGAGAAACTCCCTATTGAAGAGCGTGTGGCTAAGGAAAAGGCTATGGCTGAATACTACAAGTGGATTATCGAGCAGTATTTCGCTATTGTTCCAGTTAGCCAGCAGTATGGCATCTGCCAGTGGTGTCTCACCGATGCACCTGCAGACAGCGGTTGGCGTAAGGGCCAGCCTGTTGGTCTTTGGAACTTGAACTATCAGCGCAAGCCTGCTTATGGTGGTTTTGCTGATGGTCTTGCTGGCAAATAAAAGACATTAGTTTTAGGTTTTATCATACAAAGATTAACCGAAAAAAGATGTTAGTCGTTAAGGTTGGCTGTGT
>ERZ1031651.110-NODE-110-length-12913-cov-8.091694_pt1 | contig 12913 bp, 4 predicted proteins | sample MGYA00516703_ERZ1031651 | MGnify/ENA primary metagenome ERZ1031651 (study PRJEB33719, sample SAMN04261213) | wastewater metagenome | biome: rural village; feature: human; material: feces | host: Homo sapiens | place: El Salvador | collected 2013-01-07 ... | reverse complement strand
TAGAGACCTCGCTACCCAAGAGTACAACAAGAAGCTTGATGAGGTCAACAGGGAAGCCCTCACCTCTATGCGTGACTACTTGAAGGAGTATGGTTCTCTCTATCAGCAGAAGCAAGCCATTGCCGAGGAGTACGAAGAGAAGATTGCCAAGGCTCAGACGGAAGGCGAGAAGAAGACTCTCCAGCAGGAGAAGAAAAAAGCACTCGCTAACTTCGACTACGAAAGCATCTCTATGGGCATTGACTGGAAGGGTCTAATGAGTGGTGTAGGCAATATGAGCAAGGAAATGCTCAAACCAATGCTTGAAAAGCTAGATGCTTATACCAACACTGACAAATTCCAGCAAGCCGATACTCAGACACAGCAGAAGGTTGTTGACCTCATGCAGGAGATTCGTACCTATCTCGGCACTGATCAGAATGCAACGTGGCAGAACCTTGCTGCATCCATCAGCAGTTTCAATCAGTCTATTCTCGAATATCAGACAGCAGTCAAGAATGAAGAACTATGGAATGCTAAGCTAGCCAATGCCGAGAAGGACTTGAAAAATGGTAACATAACACAGGAGGCTTTCGACAAAATCAAGAAGTCCTCTGACGATGCAAGCCAAGCTGTAGTTGATACCAAGAACAAAATGAACACCTTCGGCATCAAACTCAACTCCGCTACTGAAGCCGTTACGAACTATACTTCGGGTCTCACCGCTGCGCTCAATAAGCTCGGAACATGGAAAGGCAACGAAGGGTTCTCGGAGGTACAATCTGCGGTTGGCAACATAGATGCCTTGAAAGGTGCTCTTGACGAATCACTCTCCACTATGGGCAACGGAGTAGCCAAGACAATGGGCGCGACAATATCGAAAGGTCTAGGAAGCACTCTCGGTTCCATCGGAGACGGAATAACCAATATGATGGGTAGTGCCCTCGGTTCAATCGTAGGAGTAGTGGCGCAGATACCGAAACTCATCCTCAATCTCGCAAGTTCCATCAAGAGCTTCGTGACCGGTATTCTTGATTCGTTTACTCAGCTACTTCAATTCGAATGGCTATCAGATTTGGTTGACAGCATACTTGCTTCCGTGGGAAATCTCATTGATGCCATCTTCGACTTGCCCGAAAATCTCTTCAAGGCTATCGAAAGTATCGTTGTCAATGGCATTGGTGGTCTTCTTGATACGGTTTTAGGTCGTGTAGGCAACATTCTCTCCCTCGGAGCACTTTCATCGAAAGGTCCATCAGATTGGTTCACCAACTCGAATGCCGAAAAGGTTCAGAAGACTATTGATAGACTGACGGACAGAAATACCCTCTTGCAGCAATCAATCGAGGATTTGACTGACGCAATGGAAAACGCCTATGGTTCAAAGGCTACCTCATACTACGAGCAAGCCTATAAGAATCAGCAGGAGACTAATAAGAACTACCTCGACATCGCAAAGGCACAGGCAAGCTATCATGGTTCGCATCACTCATGGAACGCTTATTGGGGTGGCTTCGGTAGTGATGAGATGGATTGGATCAAGAAGAACGTCAAATCAGATTTCAATGGCGACCTCTTCTCTCTCAGTCCAGAGGAAATGAAGCTCCTCCGTGGCAACGTTGCTATTTGGGAGCATATCGAGAAGACTGGTAAGGGTAACTATGGTGGAAGTCTGACGGAGAAGCTGAATGACTACATAGACCAAGCAGGCAAGCTGGATGAGTTATCAGACAAGCTGAAGGAAAGCCTTACGCAGATTTCCTTTGACAGCATGAAGGATAGCTTCGTGTCAGACCTTATGGATATGAGCAAGTCAGCGCAGGACTTTGCTGACGATTTCGCTGAAATGATGCAGAGGGCTCTTCTCTCCTACTCTATGGAAGACCTCATCAACGGTGACTTGAAGAAGCTCTATGATGATTGGGCAAAGGCTATCAAGGACAACGATGGCAAGCTTACCGAAACAGACATTGAAGCATTCAACAAGCGTTACGATGATATAGTCCAGGAGGGCTTGAAGAGACGTGATGATTGGGCGAAGGTGACAGGCTACACTGGCTCATCATCCTCATCACAGACCGCTACAAGCGGAGGATGGTCTTCTATGGGGCAAGATACCGCAGACGAGTTGAATGGTCGCTTCACAGCCCTGCAGATTGCAGGAGAGTCCATCGCTCAGAATATGACTACCACCATATCTCAGATGGAGAGCATCGTTACACTCGGAATCTCAACCAATGGCGCAGTATTGGAGATTAGAAATATGATGATTATGACAAACAGCTACCTCGAAGACATCGTGAAGTATTCAAAGCTCACCTATAATGACTTCGGAACAAAGCTGGATGATATGAACAGAAGATTAAAGGATATTTAACCTCTATAGGCTTTTCGCTTGTCAACCCTTACAACTATACTCAACAATAGCAAAAGCGGCTCACGGCGAAGCCTACGAGGTTATTTAATGATTAAATAGTTATGCTTAATGGACAACTTTATATCAATGGCAAGGATGCCTACCTTACGTGGGGCATCTTCCTAGACGAAACCGCCCTCAGCACGCTCATGACCCCTGCACCAAACAAGGAGTTCATCAGCAACAAGTATCGCTCAAAGGACGGAAAGTCGGTTATCAAGCACAATCCTAGATTGGATGAGAGGGAGATAACGCTGCCGTTCAATATGACCGCCAAGGACTCAGATACGTTCATGACGAACTATGCTAGGTTCTGCGAGGAGGTTCTTGCCAAGGGGGAGTTGGTTATCCGCACCCGATTTCAGCCTAATGTGTGGTATCGGTGCATCTATCTCTCCTGCACTCAATTCAGTCAGTTCATTCGGGAAATGGCAAAGTTCAGCCTAAAGCTCAACGAGCCAGACCCTAGTGACAGAGGTGAAACAAGTAAATATACAAGCTAATGATTCAGATTAAGAGAAATAACAAGGTATTCTTCACATTAGAGGACTTCGGCGAGGGTTCTAAGCTGTCATATCAGCTTATGGACCACCACTACATCATCTTGAAGTTCACTACGGCAACGCCAGTCTATTTCGAGATTGGTGATTCAGTGGAGATTCCCGACTTCGGCTACTTTGAGCTTACATCATCATACTTCCCTAAGCACAATGATAGTGATGGCTACGACTACGAAATGCAGATGGATGCCTACTATATGTCTTGGAAGAATAAGATTTGCAAGTATCGCCCTCAGCACGGAGCCAACGAAACCTCCTTCAACCTCACCACAACTGTAGGTGTACACATGAACGTTATACTCGGCAACTTAAAGGCGCTAGGTCTTACGTACAATGGCAAGGAGTTCTCCGTTGACTACACTACATACAACAACAAGGCTTTCGATGTTCAGAAGAGATTCTTGATCGAGTACGGCTCCATCAGCATACTTGATGCTCTCAACTCCATCTGTTCCGAAGACGCACTCAACTGCGAATGGTGGATAGATGGCTCTATCATATACCTTGGATATTGCGAAATGGAAGGGCAGACAACATTTGAACAGAATGTTAATGTCCTGTCTATGTCCTATTCGGAATCCAAGTCAACTTATATCACAAGACTGTACGCATTCGGCTCAGACAGAAATATTCCGAAAGGATATTTCACTGGTGCCGATGCGGACGTTACCACCGATGGTGTTGCTACTGATTACCTCATGCTCCCTAACAAGGAAGTGGATAGTGATGGTTTCTACGCCAAGGATGGCTATCTGGAGAACGTGAATGTCGTGAAGAATGACAAGCAGGCTATCGAAGGTGTCGTTATGTTCGATGAAGAATATCCGAAGGTTGAATGCAGGGTCAGCAGTATCAAGACGTATGATAGCACCGTTGATAACGAAGACGGGACGAAGACTACACAGACGTTTTGGCAGGTCACATCTACAGACTCTTTCACTAATAGCTTTAAGGAGAGTTGGATAAAGAGTAACCTCACTTTAGGCATCAAGTTCACTAGCGGTGCTCTCATGGGTATGGAGTTCGATGTTAGTTTCAAAGTCATTGACAAGGTTAACTACTTTGAGATTGTTGCTAATGACACTTACGGAAGAACTCTTCCCGATGGCGTTATGTGCCCGAAGGTAGGTGATAAGTACTTTCTGTTCAACTGGGACGCAACCAAAATTACAGATACGGACCTCATCCCTACTGCTCAGTTATCTCTGTTCGATAGAGCGAAGCAGTACTATCAGAAAACCATGATCAGCAACTCAAACTTCACCTGCACGATGGATGGCGATAAGTTCTACAATGATGGAACATACGATTACCATCCTCTCGGTGAACAGGTAAAGCTGATTAATGATATGTTTGCGCAGGTGGACGCGGATGGTAAGCACTACCGAAACTCTCGTATCATCGGAATGGAGATACCTCTGGACATTCCTTACGACCATCCTCAGTACATAGTAGGAGAAAAGGCTGCAACTAGCCGGTTGAGCAAGCTGGAAGACAAGGTTGACTCCATCATCGTGAACGGAATGCAGATAGGCGGCACAGGAAGCGGTAATGGTGGAGGTGTCTATGTAATCGGCATGAACGATACCACTCCTGCATCCGATAGTAACGTTTATTCTGCTAGACGTTCTAGGATGGAGTTTGTATCTAGGCTGCAGGATAACACAGCAAAGAGCACAATCACTTGGGAGAAGGTGCAGAAGCTTATAAGTGGTTTGCTTATCGGTAACTCCAACAATGAGAACGGAGGCTCGTGGACTCCAGATACAGAAGGTCGTTCGCACCTCATCACAGATTACTTGGAGGTAAGAATGAAGGCTATCTTCGAGGAGCTGGTCATCAATAAAACATCCACCATTGGCGGTAAGGAGATAATCTCTCCTGCTGGTGGCGTGGTGGCTCATAAGGTAGAAGAGGTTACTGTGACATACAATAATGTGTCACAGAAGGCTTATCGTTGCTATTTCTTAGCAGAGCAGGAAGGCGATTCTGTAGATAATGATTTCGTTATTGGCGACCAGGTGCGTTCTGAGTCATTCAATGTTCGCAAGGGCACTTATCACAAGGTTGGCAATCACTTTTACTGGCGATTGGTAATCGGTCGTGATGAGGAACCTGTGGAGTTGGAAGGAAAGAAGTATCACTACATCGACCTCTCAGATACCGATTGTGCCACGGCTAGCGATGTACCTGCTAAAGGTGATGTGTTGTCGCAGTGTGGTAATAGAACCGATGTAGAACGTCAAAACTGCCTTATCTTCTCGGCGGTAGATACCTATTCGCCATCCATCAGCCTCTATCACGGCATCAACAGCTATTCCTTTGCAAACAAGGAATACGTAGAGTATGGTGTGAATAAGCAGAATAACAAGGCATTCTTCAACGTCTATGGTGATATGTATGTAGGTGATAGACCTACAAAGGAGAATGGCTATGAGGGCAGCTCTTATATCAGATATGATAGCAGCACTAAGCAAGTGTCTGTTAAGGGTAAGATTTCCTCTAAATCTACTGTGGATGGCAAGGAATTGTCTCAGTATATCAAGGAGAACTCAGCAAAGGGTTTGACCGAGGAGCAGGTAAACAATCTCATCAAGAACTCGCAGGTCATTGCCGACTTGCAGAATCAGGTGGATGGTGCTATCGAAACGTGGTTCTATGATGGTGTTCCTACCTTGGAGAATGCCCCAGCCAACAGTTGGAAGACCGATAAGAATAAAGAAACCCATCTTGGCGACCTTTATTACGACAACAAGACGGGCAAGGCATACCGCTTTGCCAAGGATGGGAACACCTACAAGTGGACTATCATTACGGACACCGACATTGCTAAAGCCCTTGCTGATGCAAGTAAGGCGCAGGAAACGGCAGACGGAAAGATGAAGGTGTTCAGCAGTCAGCCTACACCGCCATATCAAGTGGGTGATATTTGGGTTAATGCTACCTATCCGTCTGACGGAAGTACATACAAGAATGAGGTGTTGCGCTGCCAGACCGACAAGAAGGCTGGTTCTCAGTTCGCTATTGCCGATTGGATTAAAGCTTCCAAATACACCGATGACACCGTGGCTAACGCAGCAAAGAAGGCAGCGGAAGAGGCGAAGAAGGCGGCAGAGACCGCACAGACGAACGTTACGAATCTCGGTAAAACTGTCACTAGTAACAAGAAGGCTTTCGACAGCTACGTATCGGATGGCTACCTAGAGCCTTCTGAGATTGCGGCTATGGCGCAGGATTCCAAGCGACTTGAAGATGCTTTTGCAGCCGCCGAGAAGTCTTACACTGAGGTAAAGGGAGCAGAGGTGTTAAAGAATACAAAAGAACTCACCGACCTTAATACTGCTTTCACTACCCTCACTACTGCCAAGACGGAACTCGTTACGTATCTCTCAGATATTTCGGCAAGATACAATGCGGCTAATACTGAGAAAAAGGCTACCATCGTTTCAGCCGTAGGAACGAAGTTCACCAACTTCCAGTCAGCATACAGCGCATTTTATGACAAATTGGGTTTGGCAAACGCCTATATCACTAGCAAGATATATGGCGACTTGAAGCAGAATATTACCGACCTTGCAGGCTACAAGTATATCAAGGACGCACTCGGTCAGACAACAGATATTGATGGCGGTCTTGTAATGACAACACTCCTTGCTTTGAGAGACGCAGACGGAAACGTTCAGAGTGGTATCAACGGAGCGATAGACACGAACAGAGGAAAGAAGAGCATCGCAACTTGGTGGGGTGGTCAGATGGTGGATAAGGACTACAATAGCGGAAGCCTTACTCCTGCTACTTCCCTCGTTCGCTTTGACGGTTCGGGCTATCTCGCAAATGGTGCAATCTGGTGGGACGTGGACGGAAAGGTTCACGCTGACCCTACATCATTTATCATCAGCGAGAAGAATCTTGGCGCATACCTTGCATTCTTTGAGCCTACATGGAAGAGCGGTAGCAATGGCACTAACATAAAAGACCTTGTGGCTTTGACTCCGCAAGCTCCTTTTACGACACTCAGCGTAAGCAATGATTTGTTGGTAGAGGGAAAGCTTAAGATTGGTAGCATTACCCTTAGCGTGGTAAATGGCGCATTGAAGATTGATGGCAATGTGTATTCCACAGGTGGCATGAGCGCATACGGCGAGGGCACTAGCAATGGTGGTGGCTTGAACGGAAGCATCGTTCCTTTCGACAAGGCTAAGTTCTTGACGGCACAAAACGAGGGAACGGAGATTGCTTCAGCTTGGTCTATCAAGAAGCTCTATGATATGATTAACAGCATTGATGTCACAGGACAGCTGGCTGACTACTTGAAGAAGACGGAAGCATCTACCTTGTATCAGCCAAAGGGGAACTATCTCACCTCCCACCAAGACATCAGCGGAAAGAGTGACAAGACACATACGCACAGCGTGAAGATTAATGGTGTCACGAAGACCATAGCAGCCACAGGTGGAACAGCCGTTGACTTGGGAACTTACCTTACTTCTCATCAGTCCTTGGCTGCTTACTTGAAGTCTGCCGATGCGGAGAAGACCTATAGCAAGTTGGGACATACCCACGCATTCAGCGAGATTACGGGAAAGCCAACAACACTTGCTGGCTATGGAGTCACCGATGGAGTCAATGCGGTATCGGTCACAGGCAATGGGAACGCCGTTACTAGCGCAAGCATAGACGGTCACACCTTGACTTTGACAAAGGGAAGCACATTCTCCCTCAGCGGTCACACCCATACCTTCGCTAGCTTGACCTCAAAGCCAACTACAATCGCAGGATATGGCATCACGGACGCTTATACCAAGGTGCAAGTGGACTCGACCATTGCTAAGTATCTCCCTCTTGCAGGAGGAACGATAACAGGTGCGCTTACCGTCAACGGCATCGCTACCTTCAAGAGCAAGGTTGCCATTGGCGACATCTACATCATCAATGATGGAAGCGGCAATCTCTACGTTCAGAAGACGGACGGAAAGACCGCCGCCAACTTCTATGCGACAGGCGGTATCACAGCATACGGAGCAGGAACGTCAACATCAGGTGGTGGCGGATTGAATGCAAGCGTAATCAGCTATGCGAGAATCATAGAGGGAAGCTATACGGATGCAGACTTGACTAGTATCCCGAACGCCTATGCTATCAAGGCTCTCAGCAGCCGAATTGACAACATAGCCACAGAACTTGGCGGTCTGAGCCTATCTTGGAATAACATTACGGGTAAACCATCAACGTTTGCACCTAGTGCGCACACCCATAAGTGGGCGGAAATCACTGACCGCATCACGAAGGTAAGCCAGCTTACTAACGATGCTGGGTATCTGACTGCCCATCAGTCTCTCGCAAGCTATTATACCAAAGCGGAGATTGATGCAAAGGGCTATACCACAAACAAGGGTACTGTTACATCTGTTGGTCTTACTTTACCTACAGGTTTGACTTGTGCAACAAAGACCATCACAACAAGCGGTACGTTTGCTATCAGCTTTGCTTCTGGTTACTCCATTCCTACTACTGCAAAGCAGACGGCTTGGGATGGCGCTGTATCGGCAAAACATACTCATAGCAATAAGTCTGTGTTGGACGATATTTCATCGACAAAAGTAAGTCATTGGGATAGCGCTTATGGTTGGTATGCACTTATGACTACTGACGAAGAGACTGCGGACGGTGTTATAAATAAGTGGAACGAGGTGGTGAGCTTCCTCGCCAATATTGCGCAGACAGACACTTTGAGCGGTATTGTTGACGGAATCAATAAGTCTATATCTGACGAGGTAGCAAGAGCGAAAAAGGCAGAAGGGGTGAACGCTTCGGGCATATCCACCAACAAGACGAGTATCACCACCTTGCAGGGCTACTTTACAAGCGGGTCAGCGAAAAAGGCTCTCCAGCTCACGAATGCTCGCAAGCTTTGGGGTAACTCGTTTAACGGTACTGCTGACATCAATGGAAGCATCATCGTGCCTAGTGGAAAGTATATCTCCATCGGTAACATCAAGTTGGAGTATGATGCAGCTAATAAGGCGTTGAAGATTACGAATACTACGACCGAAGAGGTGGCTAACCTCTACACAAGTGGTGGTGTGTCCGCTTATGGTGTTGGAGCATCATCATCCAGTGGTGGCGGCTTGAACGGCAATGTGAAGAGTTATTCAAATGCCTTGAAGCTTACATCAGAATCGCTGAGTGAGATAGCATCTGCCTACTCCATCAAGCAGCTCTCTACTAGAATCACGTCACTGGAAGGTGGCAGTGCTACATCAATATCCGTATCGGGCGGTGGTAATGCGGTTACGTCTGTTACAAAAAATGGCACTACTATCAGCGTAGTTAAAGGCAGTACGTTCTTAACTAGTCATCAGTCACTCTCGGCATATCTAAAGACCGAAAATGCAAACAACACGTTCTTGAAGTTGAGCGGAGGAACAATAAGTAATAACTTGATTGTAAATGGTTCTATAAAAACGACTAAATTATATCTGCCATCTGTTGGTGAAGGATATATAGTCTCAGGAGTAAAAGATACTAATGGTAGTGATTTTGCAAGTGTTAATTGCATTTTAAAGAATTGGAACTCTCTTGGAATATCTTCTTATGATGATATTATTAGAATTGTATTCAATAGTAGAGCTGGAGACATATACCTTATGGGCAAACTGAGTGCGGCAAGTCTATCAGGTAATATTAGCTGGAGTTATATTACAGACAGACCTAGCAGTTATACTCCTAGTGCGCACACCCATAAGTGGACGGAAATCACTGACCGCATCACGAAGGTAAGCCAGCTTACCAATGATAAAGGATATCTGACTTCTCATCAGTCCTTGGCTGCTTACTTGAAGTCTGCCGATGCGGAGAAGACCTATAGCAAGTTGGGACATACCCACGCATTCAGCGAGATTACGGGAAAGCCAACCACTTTGTCGGGATTTGGCATTACGGATGGCTTGCGCTCGGTTACTCAGCCAAGTGGAAGCAATGTGTTCGTGACTGGCATATCCACCAGTGGAACAGCCATCACCTACACCAAGAGCTACACGAAGAAGAGCCTTTCTGCGGTGGGCAATTCGGGATGGACTACCGGCTCGATCGATGGCAACATCATTCCTGACATGAGCTTCATAGCTTACTGGAACGGAGCATATAGTGGCACATATTCAAGCCTCGCCTATTGCAACAAGGGTGCTTTCGGCTCGTTTGCAATCAAGAACAGCCTTGCCTTCTCAGAACTCACAAGCAAGCCGACAACGATTAGTGGGTATGGCATTACTGATGCTTATACGAAGTCACAGGTGGATGCTATCGCTGCAAAGTACTTGCCTTTGACAGGTGGAACGCTCACAGGTCAGCTTAATATTGTGGCAAGCGCATTGAATGGTGCTTACAATGGATTGCGCATTGGCGATGATTGCTACATTGGTGATTGTAACTTTGGCAACACTATCGGCTTGATGGGCGTTGGCAACAACAACGCAGGAATGGTGAAGTTCGGCAAGGGAGGTATGCAATTCGGTTACAACGGCTCGAATCACATAGCTTCGACTACCGCACAATGGACAAACCTCAATGCGGATTTGCTCGATGGTTGGCACAAAGACAACATCGTATGGTCGGGAGCGGTAAACAGCAACACCGCAAACCTTTCCCACTATTGGGCTAAGTTGTTTGACATTACCGTCACAGACAACCGATATGATGATAGAAGTTTCACGTTCCTCTTCTCCAACGGATATAACGATACCTATTCGGTTGTCGTGTTGAGAATCCGTCAGAATGGAGCGAAGGGCTCTGGGGCATACAACTTTAACATATCCTTGCGTGAGTTGGTTGGAAACATGTCTTCAAGGTTGCGTGTGTACTACAACAATGCAACTGGTAATGTTCAACTTTGGGGAAATTGCCAAGGTCAATATGGAAGTCTGTCTTACACAATCATCAAGAAGACAGGACGCACGTCTGCCGATTTCACAAGCCAAGGAACTTTGGTGACAAATACATCGTTCTCTGCGGCTCAAAGCTTGCCAACAACCACAGGGGATAGCCCTTACACCTTGCTTGATGGTGCTACGAGAATTGGCATCGTGAAGCAAGCAGACCAACTTGTAACGGCTCGCTCGCTATGGGGTCAGTCCTTCAACGGAACAGCAAACGTGAGCGGCAACATGACAGGTGTCGGCGACATGACCTTGGACGCAGGGGCAAGGATAAAGCACGGTTCGGGCAACCTTTACATCGGAAACTCGGACAACTCCAACTGGATAGGTGTTCAAGACATCTGTAGCCAGTCCTCCATCGGAGATGGCAACTGGAGCTTGCGAACGAGCGGAGCTGCGCATTTCAAGGACACGACAATCAACGGAACGGCGACTATTAAGGATTTACTTAGCCTCGTTGACGGCTCGCACAAAGGCTTGAAGATGGGAAGCACGTATATCTCATCCCTCGATGGTGAAGTTATCTTGCAAGGCAACACAGCCCTCCGATTCGGAAATGATGCATGGGACTACAACCAGTGGGCGGGTCTTAAGTACGACCATAGCATCAAGACCGTTTACCTCGGCATTGCCGATGGAAGCATATTCAAGGCGAACAGTGCCCAAAGTGGGGGTGTCATCAACCTTAAGCAAGGAATAAGCTCCGTCTATACTCCAACATTGTACGCTGGCGGCGACATTTATCACACAGGTGCATATAGAATGCTATGGAAGAATAGCAAAGCATCAAAGTATCTGAATGTGATGAACATATCGCAGGATGATAATGGCATTCTCACCATAGGCTACGGAAACTTCTCCAACAACAAGAATGTGGTACTTGAAGGCTATAACCTTAACTTTCGAGTTGGCAACGATAGCGGAATGAAGTCCATGTGGCTTAATTACAACAATGGCAAACCTGTGCTGAGTTTGGATGGTAATTTCTATGCCACTGGCGGTGTTACGGCTTACAAGAGTTCCGATGAACGCTTGAAGCATGACATACACGGCGTTGACAGCTTGGCTATCATCAAGGCGATGGGTGGCACGGTTGCATTCCGATACAATGCCGACAACAAGGATAGCATCGGTTGGATTGCCCAAAGGGTTCTTCACAACACCTTCATGCAAGACCTTGTGGAGAAAGACGACAAGGGCTTCCTCAAAATCAACTATTGGTCTCCAAAGCTGATTGCCGTTGCCTTCGGTGCTATCGAGCAGGTGGGCGATGAGGTCAGCAGGTTGAAGGCTCGGGTGGTCTTCCTCGAATCAGAGGTTCAGCGATTGAGTGGAAAGCAGGGCAGCAGTGACAAGAAGAGATTAGATAACAAGAATATTAATTTATTAAATTAGTTAAGAAAATGGAGAATTTAAAGATTAACAAGAAGAGTGAACAGACAACCGCCACTTATACCAAGGGCGGCTATCGAGTAGAGATCACCTACAATGTTGACAAGACGGGTGGCAACATCGAGAGCATCAATATGAGTATCTACGCAGATGCCAATGGTAACTATCTCTGCAATGCGAACGCAAGCTACAACGGCAGCGAGCTGACCTACAACATCAGCGGCATCCCTCAGAGCAAGCTCAGTGAGGTATCAGCATTGATTGAGGAGGTTAATTCCGCTATCGCCGCTAATATGGCAAGCGAGGCATCAGAGTAAGTATTAACGCAGGGTGGCTCTTATAGAGCTGCCTTGCCTAGTGTTTTAAGTTTTAAAGATTAAGCGTATGTTAGTAAACGGAAAAATCACCGCTCCTGTTAGCATTGATGATGTTAAACGAGCTCTTGGAGAGAGTAGCGATGACCTTGCTACTCTCTGTAATAATGATGGTATTGTTCCTTGGTCTAGATGTAAACCGATTGCTTATTCACAACCATTTACTGATATTCCTCCAGTACGAGAAGATAGAACAATTAATGTTACATCCTATTATGGAGCTCCTTGTATTGCCGCCCAGGAATAGGAGTCGTTGCA
>ERZ1031651.99-NODE-99-length-13429-cov-19.098549_pt1 | contig 13429 bp, 7 predicted proteins | sample MGYA00516703_ERZ1031651 | MGnify/ENA primary metagenome ERZ1031651 (study PRJEB33719, sample SAMN04261213) | wastewater metagenome | biome: rural village; feature: human; material: feces | host: Homo sapiens | place: El Salvador | collected 2013-01-07 ... | reverse complement strand
TTTTCCATACCCTCCGCAAGACCTTCTTGCTTCGCCGTATCAATGGAGTTCTTGATATCCCGGTATGCCATCTTGCTTGCTTCATACTCCCTCATTTCCTGAGGCGTAAACTTGGCAATCTCGGCTTCCTCAAAGAGACGGTCGAAAACCTTGTCGCACAACTCCTTCGGGCGCTGGGTAAGCTTATAGAGATTCTTCAGCGCATAAAGCCACTTCTCGTAGAGCGTTTCCAATTCTTCTAGTGTCTTATTGAATTTTGCAATCTCTACATAGATAAATTCCAGTTTGTCGTAGAAAATCTTGTGGGTAGCGGTATCGCACAACTGTACATGGTGGCGGATCTTCTCCTTGTCGAAGGCATCCTCATTCATGTTGAAGTTGAGCAGTGCAACAGTATAGACATGATTGAGCTTGAAATCCCAGTCGCTCCCCTTTGGTGCCTGTTCACGAATCGGGAAAGTGGAGTAGAAGAGGGAGCGGTCCTTGAAATACGTCTGGTAGGCATTCTGCATTTCAACGATGAACTTCTCGCCGTTTTCTCCTTCACAATACACGTCGAAGATGGCTTTGCGGTCGGTATATACATCTCCCACGTGCTCCGGGTTCAGATACGACACATCCTTCACAACCTGTCTGCCATTAAACAAGCTGTTGAGGAAGCAAATGAGCAAATCCTTGTTCATTGCCGTTCCGAATATTCGCTTGAAGCCGAAATCGGTCAGCAAGCTGATGTATCTTTCTTCTACCTTTTTCATACGCCATTCATTTAATTCTACATCTAGTTTCACTGCAAAATTACGCTTTTTTCCTGAAACGACCAAATAAAAAGTGGGAAAACTGGCTGATAGACATTCATAAATCTCTCTATTACATACCTGAGAGGGTGTGTCATAAGTCCATGATGCAAGTAACTACTCAGCACCCCTATCGAAAACTTCTCGTTAATCAAGCATAAACTTGATTTTGCCTATTTCCTTCATCATTACAAACTCTTTAATGATTGAGTCGATGAGGATGTAGGCTGTTTAAAACTGCTCATTTAGCGAGTTATTTTCCGGTGATGCTGCCTATAGTCTCCTTTGGCTATTATCGCCCTTCAACAAATTATCACCTATAGAAAGATAAAGGTGCTGAAGACTAAGATAAAGAACCTCTTGGGTGAAAGCCTCACGCATTTAGATAACGAGTTTGAAAAATTCAAGAGAGGTATCCTTAAAGTCAAAGACTACCTATTTACCTTTCTCTCCAATCCAAGTGTGCCTTACGAGAACAATGCCAGTGAGCGGGGAGTTAGGAAAATCAAGATAAAGCAGAAGGTCAGCGGTTGCTACATATTATGTGCTTCGGTTGAATCGGTAGATCATATGAATAATCGAGTAGGAAGAAAACTACTTCGTTTTCCTCCTATTCGATTGATATACTATACAGTTTTATTTCTCGCTCTTTACGCGCAAGAACTTATCTACCATCATCAGGTTGCTGAACTTGAATGATGGCTTGCATGCCTTCCTGGTCTTCAACTTGATGGTGAAGAGGTCGTGAGTGCCTTCTACCGCAGGCTGTTCACCGATGTTGACGAAGGTAGGGTAGATCAGCTTGCTGCCGTCAGAGTGGAGGCGGTCCTTGGAGATGTTCTCCATCTTGCCCATATCCTTGACGTCGATGCCGATGAACTCGAAGTCGGTGGTATTGTATGGCAAGGCAAAGCTCAGGGCATTGAGAGATACGAGATCCTTGCCCTTCACGGTGAGGGTGATGACGTCGCCTGCCTGGTATGCCTTCTTGTCGGCTACGAGCGAGATGCTGCCTGCAACAGGAGCCACCTGCTTGCTGCTTACACCGCTCTTCAACTGTGTGGCAACCACCGAGATGTCGTAGGCATCAATCAAGCCGTTGCGGTTGATGTCGCCATTGCTTACATAGCCCTCGAAGTCCTTGTCGCCCTTGCGCAGACCGCAATAGTTGAGATAGGAAGTGAAGTCGTTCTCATCGATGCGGTTATCGTTGTTGATGTCGCCCGGCTTCTTCATCTTGCTGCCTGGGGTCTTGAATACATACAACTCAGTACCTGACGCCTGTCCGCCTTTGGTCTCCTCAACGGTCATCTTCACATACTGTGCCTCTGGCTCACCCTTGAACTTGTATTCCTTTACACCCCCATCCTTGTTCCACTCGAAGGTGCCGTTCTCAGTCCAGTTGCTGCCATCGAAACTTGTTGCGATGCGTCCCTTGTAAATCTGTCCATGACTGTCACGCTCTGAGCTTGGCAGATACTGAATCCTGTCGAGCTTGGCGATGCCATGTAGGTTCATCGTCATGTCGAATGGCAATACGCCTTCCTTCTTGTAGTAGTCGGTGTGCCAGTAGTTCTTCTCGTTGAAGTCGAACATCTTGGCTACCTCCAGTCCTTCCCAGTCTGGGGTAGAGTTGGTGGCTGTGATGTCACGGATAGCCTCGTCGAGAGGGTCCTTGATGGTGCGTCCCTTCAGGGTGGTCCACTCTGATGCCCCGTCCTTGTTCACCGCTCTCACCTGTATGTCATACTCGGTTTCTGGTTTCAGATTCTCGATGGTGAATTCAGTGCTGCGGATGGTGGAGTGGAGCATACCGTCAATCTTCACTTCATAATAGTCTGCGTTTGCCTGCTTGTCCCATGCTGCAGTGATGGTGAACGCCTTGTTGGCGCCCTCTGCGTCCTTCAGGCTAGCTTGAGGGGCGTTCAGTGCACCTGCTGATTTGAGCAGGGCATCGCTGTTGTCGAACTGGTAGCCGTCCATGCGAAGCTCGATGGCATTGGCAGTCACGTCGGTTTTTGCCAGATGGATGCATACCATTGGGTTCTTTGTGATGTCCACTTTCTCGAAGTCGCTGCCTTTGGTGGCAAAGCGGTTGAACTGTGGAGCCTTGTCGTAGAACCAGGCGTTCTCTGTGGAGCGGAGAGCCTCCATCGTGCTCACCTCTGTCAGTTTCACAGTCTTTCCACCCATCTTGGCAACCAGCTTCTTGGGAGCCTGGCTCACGTTGATGCGAATCTCTGTAGACTGGTCCTTCTCCTGTCCGGCAAAGTTACCCTCGGTCTTGTCGATATTGACGGTGAGGCGGTCTTTAACCAATGAGGAGTGGATGTGGGTTGTGGCGTGCTCACCGATGCGGTAGAGCTCGGTCTTGCCATCATCATCATAGAGACTGTAGTCAGACTCTCCGTATGGATAAAGCTCGAAGATGCGGTTGGTGTTGTCTATCTGCGAAACGTTGTTGTTAGGGTTCACCATCGGAATGATGGCCCCTCTCTTCACGAACACAGGCAGTTTCCAGTAAGGCGCATCAAATTCGTTGATGATTCTTCCGCCCTGGTATACCTTTCCGTTGAAGTAATCCACCCATTCTCCCTCTGGCAGATAGATGCCGTTACGGATGTCGTTGCCCTGCTTGTCCATCCTGGTCTCCTTGTAGATAGGAGCCACGAGGAAGTAAGGACCGCACATAAACTGATATTCCGTAGCCTTGCCCAGGGTGTAAGGGTTCGGATCGTCGAGGAACATCGCTCTCATCAGCGGCTTGCCGGTCACAGCCTCCTGGGCTGCAGTGTAGATGTATGGCATCAGTTCTGACTTCAGCTTGAGGTAAGTCCTGTTGACGGATGCTGATGGTTCGCCGAGGATGAACGGATACTTGGGATTGGATCCCCAGCCGTCCATATTGAGTCCCATCGCAGTGAAGGTCTTCCATTCAAACTCACGCATGTTCATGATTGGGTTCTTTCCGCCAAAGATACCGTCCAGGTCGGAGGTGATGTTGGAGAGACCGGAAAGACCTGCGCCGATGAAGGTAGGGATATGGAAACGGATGTATTCCCAGTCGCCACCCGTCTGGTCGCCCGACCAGATGGATGCATATCGCTGTGTGCCTGCCCATCCGTCGAGAGAGATGATGAATGGGCGTGCGTTGTTGCCATAGTAAGGCATGATCTGCGCCACGTCGCTCACGCCGTTGAGTCCGAAGGAGTAGCCGTCGCCCACCCATGCCACGTCGGTCTTGAGCACTCTCACTCCTGCGGTGCCCACCTCTTTCACGATGTCGCGCTGCAACAGTGCCTCGATGCTGTCCTTAGGGTGAAGGTCTGACTGGGTCCAGAGACCAATCTCCACGCCGTGCTTGCGGGCATAGTCACCAAACTGCTTCAGGTTCTCGATGTTGCCGTCGAGGGTTGATTCCTGGCCATAACCGGCTCCGTATCCATCGTTAGGCAGGAACCATCCCAAAGGCATGTCGTGATTCACGTAGCGGTCGATGGCAGCTCGGGCAGAGAACTGATAGTTGTTCTTCTCGCCATTGAGCGACTCCTTGATGCCCGTCTTGTCGCTGGCACTCTCCTTGTAGCTCTTGCCGTCCTCGAAGGTCATAGTGCGTCCCTTGTCTGCCTCTTTCCAGTAGTCACGGTTGTAGGCATTGAGGTGTCCCTCGTTGAAACCGAACTTAGGCAGCAGCACCGGGGTGCCCGTCAGCTGATAGTATTCGCCCAGCAGGTCGGTAGGCTTTTCGCCCACCATGAAGAATACGTCGAGGTTCTTCGATTCGTGGGATAGCTTCACGCTGCCCTTCTGGGTGGAACCGAAGTCGTAGAGTCCCGGCTTGAAGGTGTACCACATGAAGCCATAGCCGGCTGTAGACCAGTAGAATGGGGCAGGTGAAGCCACGCCGCCATCCACCCAGTTGTTGGTGTTCACGATTTCAATCTTTTCTCCCTTGTGAGAGAAGCGTCCGTTCTGCACGCCACCGCCGAAGTAGTATTCGTCTGGCTGCTCCTGGAGGGTGAGCGTCACCTTCTCTGGAGTGAAGGTGGATGGTGCGCTCTGGGTAGTCACGGTCTTGCCGTTCTCGGCGTTTACAATCTTGAACAGTCCGGTGGTCTTGTTGAATATAACCTTTGCCTTGCTGCTGGCGAGGGTGATTTCATCGCCCTGCTCAGTAATCTGCAGGCTGCTCACCTTGGTGCGTGGATTGTCCACCAGGATGTGAGCCTCAGGCTTTGCCTCCGGGTCTCTCATCACGCCACTGTTGTGGTCTTCAAAGATTCTGAAGATGTTCTCGCCGTAGAAGTCAACTGCCACTCTGCGGTGGTTGGCGAAGCAGAGTTCTACGGTTGTTGGGTTGATTCTTAGAATCTGCACGCCGTCTGCCTGCGCAGCCTGTGCTGTGATGGCTGTCGAAGCAGACGAAATTTCGTTAGTAGCGTTGGCAACCATAGGCAGGCTTACAGCCACTGCCAATGCATTGCCAACGTACATTTTTCTATAGATGTTATTCATTTCGTTTTATTTGAAACAGATGTTTTCTGTTATCCCTTCAGTGGGTTACTTCAGAATTACACCGCTGTTGTCGGTAGGATTCTGGGTAAGAGTGCCTGGATATGCGTTGATGGCATTCTGAGGGATATAGTATGTTACACGATAGTCAGATGCCTTCACCTCCTCGTGCTGGTTGTGAGGACCTGGGTAGTCGCGTGTCAGCGAGTGACCGTTGCGGAACACGTCATAGCTGCGCTCTGCCTGGTAGGCAAGTTCCAGCTGGCGCTCCTTGTCAATTAGTTCGAAGGCGTTGTCGGCGTTGAGCTTACCTGCAGGATAACCACCGTTTACGATGGAGCGGTTGCGGATGGTGTTGAGGTCGGTGAGCGCCTTGTCATATTCGCCGAGTTTGGCGTATGCCTCTGCACGGTTGAGGTAAATCTCGCCCAGACGGCTGATGACCGGTGAGTGAAGCTGAGATTCCTCCCCCTCGCGCGAACACTTCACGATGTAGAACTGTGGATACTCACGGTTCACGGTGATGTAGTTGTCGAGCATGCCCTGATACTCTATGCCATTATAGTTGATGGTATAGTACTCGTCGTCGGCACTGACCAGAGTGAGGTCGTAGGAGTTGCCGTTCTTGTCGGTGCAGGATACCTTGTCGCCATTGTGCTTGGTGTCGAACTGGGCATAGTGCTTGTTGCCGTCGCTGCCCACATATACGAAGCGGAACACTTCCTTGTTGTCTTCGGTGTATGTAGGCTCGATGAAGTTGGCACGTGCATCTACGATCTTCTTGGATTGCGGACGCCAGTCGTTGCGGCCCGTCTCGTTGAGCAGGTCGATGTATTTCTCGCTGGCGTACATCTCGCCCCATCCCATGCCACCGATGTTGGAATACATACCGCCGATTCCATAGTAGTGGTCATAGCCTGAGTATTCAGAAGCCACACGCTTCACCACGAAGATGTCCTCCGGGTTGTTCTCAGGAATGATGGTGTTGTACTTCATGAACTCCTCGCGTGGAAGCAGAGAGTAGTCGCTGTTTCCGATTACCTTGTTGGAATAGTCAACGGCGAGCTGTGCATACTCCCGGTTAGGGTTCTCGTAGGTGCCGCTCATATAGAGATAGATGCGTGAGAGCATCGCCTGGGCTGCTGCCTTTGATGCGTAGGCTGGACCACGGTTCGTGCTGAGCAGCTGCTCTGCCTTCTTCAGGTCGTTGATTGCCTGCTCGTAGGTCTGCTGTACGGTGGCACGGTCGTCGAGCTGCAGGTCGAGGATGTTGTCTGGGGTACCGTTTACGATAGGCACACCCAGATTCTTCTCCGGTGCCTGGTAGTAAGGACGACCGTAGGCACGGCAGAGGTAGAAATACATCATGCCACGCACGTAGTAGCATTCGCCGAGTGAGTTGTCGATTTCGGTGCTTTGTCCCTCATTTATCATGTTGATGATGTTGGAAGCCTGTGCGATGGCCTTGTATCCTGAGTCCCAGAAGCTCTGCAGACGATAGTTGTTCGGCGTGCGTGAATAGCTGATGAACTCGAAGAAGGCATCGGTTGAAGAACCACGGATCACCATGTTGTCACCTGCATACTCTCCGCAACGGTGCATAGGGTCAGACCAGCTCTTGAGCTGAGCATACATACCGTTGAGCAAGGCATCGAGGTTGCTCGCAGGATTGTTCTTTATCTGTTCGTCCGACATGCTGTAGGTCGGGAAACGCTCAATGTCGCAAGAACCCAGGAGGGTTGCGCCAAGCATGAGCATCAATATACTTTTATTCATTTTCATTGTGTCAAGAATTTAGAATGTTAAGTTAACACCAAGCATAAACTTGCGTACGGCTGGATAAACTGAGGTGCCTCCAGTGTTGGTTACGCTCAGCACTCCCTTGTCATTGGTGCCTGCTGGCAACTCTGGGTCAACGCCAGAATAGTCGGTGATGGTAAACAGGTTCTCGCCTGATACAGAGAGGCGCAGGGTCTGGATGCCATACTTCTTCAAATCGAAGTTGTAACCCAGGGTGAGTGAGCGCAACTTCAGGTAGTCTGAGCTTTCCAGATAGCGTGATGATGCCAGGTTACCCTTGTCCTGGTTGTTGTACATGGCACGTGGGTGAGTGGCGATGTCGCCTGGCTTCTCCCAGCGGCTCCAGCCCTTCTGCAGCTTCATCTGGTTGCGGTCGCCGGCATAGGCTCCGTCGGAGTCGAACTCCTGGCGATAGTAGCTGTAGATCTGGCCGCCAAGTGAATAACCGAAGTTTGCCTGCAGGTCGAAGTTCTTGTAGAACAGAGAGGTGGAGAAGCTGCCATATACATCAGGAGATGCCTTGCCACACTTGTAGTATGAAGCCTTGGAATAGTTGTCGGTTATCACCTTGTTACCATTTGCATCGTCCATATACCACTGTGGCTTACCGTCCTCAGGGTTAACGCCAGCCCATTCCTTCATATAATAGGTGTCTACAGGCTCGCCAATCTCAAGGATGCGCTGTGCTGTACCTGCAATCGATGTTCCGTCGCTGATCAGCACTGGCTTCACTACATAGTTGCCGTTGGCATCACGCTGCTTGTAGAGGTCTCTCAGTTCGTTGCTGTTGTGGGAGATGTTGGCTGTAACATTCCATGTCAGGTCCTTTGTGCGGATGATGTCTCCGCCAACGGTGAGCTCGATACCGGTGTTGCGCATCTTGCCGATGTTCTTCCAGATGGATGTCACGCCCACCAGTCCCGTTACAGGCACCTGGTAGAGGATGTTGCTGGTGTTCTTGATGTAGTAGTCGAGGGTGGCATGCAGGCGGTTCTGCCAGAAAGAGGCATCCACACCCACGCCTGTGGTATAGGTCTTCTCCCATGTCAGGTCCTTGTTTCCTATCTGAGAGATGAGCGCACCTGGATTCTCATTATAGGTGGCACCCACTGAGTAGAGAGAGTAGGATGGATAGAGGGAGGTAGGCACATTACCTACAGAACCGAAGGCGGCGCGCAGCTTGAGCTGGTCTACCCAGTCTGCCTTGAACCATGACTCGTTGTTGATGTTCCATGCTCCACTTACGGAGAAGAAGTTACCATAGCGGTTGTTGGAACCGAAGTTGGAACGGCCGTCACGGCGCAATGAGAGCTCTCCGTAGTAGCGGCTGTCGTAGTCGTAACGCCACTGTGTGAAGTAAGACTGCTTTGCCCATGCCGTGCGGTAACCGTTGGCCATCTCCGGCTTGGCAGCTGTCATGAAGTCCTCGAATCCTGAGATGAATCCTGTGGCATACACATCGGTATACTTCATTTCATAGTCGTTGAACTCGTAGGCGAGCAAAGCGTTGACGTTGTGCTTGCCCCAGCTCTTCTTGAAACGGAGCAACTGGTTGGTATAGCGGCGGGTAGATACATAGTTGTACTCTGTGGTGCGGCCATTCACTCCCTCGCCTGAACTTGACTTCGGATCGTAGTAGCCGTGAGTCTGGCTGTTGTAGTAACTGTAGTTGTTGACAGATGAGAATGTGAGCCAAGGAGCTATCTTGATGTCGAAATCCAATCCGCCAGACAGGTCGTAGGTGGTACTTGTTGAGTAGTTGCCTGCGGCAAGGTCGTTCAGATAGTTGGTTGCCTTGGAGTTCACCCATCCGTCATAGTAGTTTGGCACCAGGTTGCCGTTCTCATCGTAAGGGCTATCCCATGGCATCATGGAATACATGGCGCCCACGCTATACTGCTTGTCCTTGTCGTTGGTGCGTGAACCGCTGATGTTCGGCTTGATGGTGAACCACTCGTAAGGCTTGTAAACCACCTTGATACGTGTACTGTAGCGGTTCATATCATAACCCTTGACGGCACCTTCTTCCTTGAAATAGCCCAGGGTGAACATTGACTGTATGTTCTCGCTGCCACCATTGAGGGTCAGGTTATAGTCCTGGGTGGAACCGGTCTTCTTGGCAAGCTTGAACCAGTCGAAGTTGGAGTTTCTCAAGTCTTCGTTCCAGCGTGGGAAGTTCACTGACTCCACATTCTGGAACGACTTATAGTAGTCGTAGAATTCCGCACCGTCCATCATCTCCAGGTTGCCACGGTTCAAAGTGCTCAGACCGGCCTTGGCAGACAGGGAGATAGACATCTTTTCGTGCTTGGCTTGCTTGGTGGTGACTACTACTACGCCGTTGGCCCCCTCTGAACCATAGATGGCTGTTGAGGCTGCATCCTTCAATACGGTCATCGTCTCGATGTCGTCAGGGTTGAGGTCGCCGGCACTGTTGCCCACAATGACTCCATCCACAACCCAGAGAGGAGCTGTGGCACCATTGATGGAAGTCTGTCCACGGATAATAATGGCTCCCGTAGAGCCAGGACGACCAGAACCAGGAGCTACATACACACCCGAAACCTTGCCGTTGAGCATGTTTTCAACGGTGGCAGATGTGATGTCTTTCAGTTTTTCTCCCTTGATATTTGCCATGGCACCAGTGAGGCTCTCTTTCTTCTGAGTGCCGTATCCCACTACGACAACCTCTTCGAGCGACTCGGTGTCTTCCTCCAGTGAGATCTTCATGCCGTTGGTGGCTTTCACCTCAGTCTCCTTGAATCCGACATACGAAATCTGTAGGGTAGCGTTGGCGTGGGTATTGAGTTCAAACTCACCATTCAGGTCGGTTACGGCAGCCAGTTTGGTGCCTTTTACTTTCACACTTGCTCCAATGACAGGTTCTCCTGTTTTGGAATCGACGATGGTTCCCTTAATCTTTCCTGTTTGTTGTGTAACAGTCAGTAGCTCATTGGATGTTGGGTAGTTAGCGTATGAAGCATTTGCCGCCAGGATAGAGGCGCATACGAGCATACCTACCTTTAGATTTTTTGCCATACTTTGTGTTCTGTTCGTTCTTGCAGGCTTTTCATTTCTTAATTCCGTTGTAAGCTGCTATTATTAATGTATATAGTCAGCTTGCATTTACCAGTTTTCTCACCTATATTAGTGCCTGCATATATAAACTTCAAGGCTTAAAAGCTGATAACGATTGCAAAGATATATATTTTTTTTATAAAAAAGACAGTTTTTCGTATTTTTTTCTTTCATATTGATGGAGATTTTATTAAAAATGTTATAAAATCCTCGTTTTTTGGGGGCAGTCCGAAAACTTAATTAGGACTGCCTCCTTTACCATGACCACGTGGAGGTGAAGCTCTAGTAGTGGTAAAAAACTTTACAAGTTAAGCGTGGAGGAAAAATCTCTTAAGAGAAGCTGACGTTTTCCTTAAGGAAAAATATATTTTCCCTTAAGGAAAAAAATAAAAATCCTTAAGGGAAAATTCTCCATCTCTTTTTTCCCCATTTTCCGGGCGTTTCTGCCTGATTCTCTCATTCTTGAATATTGTTTACACGGATTTGGAGAGAAGATGGGCTCAAGGATTTCTAGAAACCATCACCTGTCATTAATTAGGGTTCTTGTCGTTCCCCTTGCCCTTTCGGCTTCGGCTTTCACTCTATCTCCTATATTAATTAATTCCCTATAGATTTAATGGATATCAGACTCTTCCACTGCAGGTGCTTTGTCCTCCTTGGGGTGAGGCTTGGGTACGAAGCCCAGAATAGCTACCAGACAACTCATCAACGGACTGATGATGTTGAAGAAGCAGAAGGGGAGATACACCAGTGTCGGGATGCCGAGAACCGTGCTCTGCGTCATACCGCAGGCTGTCCATGGAACCAGTACGCTCGTTACGGTAGCACTATCCTCTGTACTTCGGCTCAAGAGTTCCGGACGGTAGCCTCGTTCAGCATATTCATCCTTGTAGATAGATGCATTCATGATGATGCTCAGGAACTGGTCGCCCATAACGAGATTGAGCAATACACCCGATGTTACGGTACTGCAGACAAGTGATACGGTGCTATGGATGCTTTTCAGAAGCACGTGGGTGATAGCGTGAAGCATGCCGCTGGCTACCATACATGAACCGAAACACATGGCACAGAGAATGAGCCAGATGGTGTTGAGCATGCCTGCCATGCCGCGGGTTGCCACCAGTTCATTGATGTTCTCCATGCCGCAATCTACCTGAGTGTGGGTATAGCAGGTTATCATGATTCCCTCAAAGAGGCTCTTGGCAGTGATATAGGCTCCCGAAATGATGGTTCCAGCGGTGTAGGGGGCTGGTATTCCCAGGGCATCACCGATTCCCATCAGGGCAATACCGATGGTGGCAATGGTGGTCCATGAGGTTCCCGTCATCACAGAAATGATGCTGGAGATGATGCAGGCGCAGGGTAGGAAAAAGGTCAGCGACATGATTTGAACACCATAATATATTAATGTGGGAACCACGCCACTGATCATCCAGGTAGCTGACATCATTCCGATGAGCAGCAGAATCAGAATAGATACTCCGGCATCGCCCACGGTCTTTTTGATCATCTCCTCGAAGATATTTCATTTCATATTGTAGATTCCCATACCAAGTGCTACGCATACTGCTGTGGCTATCATGAGGGCCACCTGAGAGGCACCCGCCAGGGCATCATCAGGGAAGAGTTTGACAACCATGACGATGAGGGTGATAAGTACTGTCAGCGGTATGACAGAAATGAAAGGATGTGGTTCCTTTGGCTGCTGGGGTGGGTAGGATACCTGCTCCTCTGCAGCTTGTGTTTTTTGCTTGTTTTCTTTTGATTCCATGTGTTAATACTCTTATATAATTATTTAAAATTCAAAGTCTTTCATTTAAAATACGATTAAACCGTATTGATCTTGCGGAACTCCATCAGCTGGTTGATGCTGGTCATCGGGCGCCAGGTCTTGTCTATTCCCTCCAGATAGTACTGGTACATCGCATTCAGGATGTGCGGATAATCGAAGTTGGTGAAGTTGATAAACTGATAGCCATCATATCGGCTCATACCGTTCGGGGTACCGAGCCAGATAAACCCATCTCTATCCTGGATGATATCGTTCACCGTATTGCACGACAAGCCATCCTTAGCCGAGAGTCGCTTCCCGTCTAATTTGATACTGCCGAATGCCTACAGAGGCATCAGCCAAATGCTGATGAATCCTACTATATATAAAAGGTGTAGAATGTCTTTTTATTTCTTTTTATTTGATAGGTCTTTTGATTCTTCTGCAAAAATATGATAAAATCCTTAGACTGCAAAACAAAAAGAAAGGGAAAATGTATTGTAAAAAACAAAAAGTGGGTAAAAGTCAAAAAATAAAGGTGAATGGTCAAAATATAGAGGATGGTTAGCAATTTCTGCCGTATTATCTAGCGATGGTATTACCCACAAGGAAAGAATAATGAAGAATTGTATGATAGTTCGCTTCTTCGGATAATATAATGGTAACAACGGCCAGTGGGGCTGAGGCTCTCAGGCTTATACCATTTTCAACCCAAAGAAGATTACCTGCGTAAATGCCGCCAAGGCGGGTCGCAGTTCCCGTTCTTATCTTAATGAAGGAAGATGGGAGAAGGTGTATAACAGTCTTCAGCCAGGCGACTACGTGCTCATCGAGTTCGGTCATAACGACAGAAGAAGAAGTCGGCGGGCAGTGGTGCCTGGTATAATTTCTCTTACAACCTGAAGAAATTCATCGACGAGGTACGCAAGAAGGGTGGCAACATCCAATGGAATGGCATCAATGTTTCTGCCGGAAAGCTTTCGGAAAACTGGAACCGTGAGGCAGGCGAGCAGGTTTCTCTCTATACCTATACCAATGGCGACGAGGTGGAACTCTTCCTCAACGGCAAGAGCCTGGGTGTGAAGAAGAACAGCAACGACCCTAAGCTCCGTGCCCGCATCAAGTGGGACGACATCGCCTATGCTCCAGGCACACTCGTGGCTGTGGCTAAGAAGAACGGCAAGGTGGTGGCTCGCCATCAGATAGAAACCACGGGCGAGGCGGTTGCCTTGAAGCTCGTCGTGATATTGAGAGCAGGCGATAAGCCTGGAAAGATAGAACTTTCGGTAGCTGGTGAAAAGATGAAAGCCAAGAAGCTGGTTTTGAATACAAAGTAAATCATAAGAATCGTCTTGATTAATCCAAATCGTTTTGATTGTTTATATACTAAAAAAGATCGCCAAAATGCTGGCGACCTTTTTTAGTATCCTTTGTTTTCTCTTTATTTTCTGAATTTCTTTTTGAACCATTG
>ERZ1031651.94-NODE-94-length-13745-cov-16.058437_pt1 | contig 13745 bp, 8 predicted proteins | sample MGYA00516703_ERZ1031651 | MGnify/ENA primary metagenome ERZ1031651 (study PRJEB33719, sample SAMN04261213) | wastewater metagenome | biome: rural village; feature: human; material: feces | host: Homo sapiens | place: El Salvador | collected 2013-01-07 ... | reverse complement strand
CAATAACAATATAATAAGAAAGTCCGTGGGGAAACAAATTTCCACGGACTTTTCTTATTAAAGACACCTCTCAACGCACATCAAATTTCGGGGGAATCGGATATTTCACCCCTAAAAAAATTCGGGGGAAATCGGATATTCTTCATTTATCACTCTCATTTTCAGATATTTTGTATCTTTTTGCGCCAAAATACAGAAAAGAAATATGGAACGAAGAATATTTAAATGCTCCCGGGTGAATCGTATCTATCCAGTTACAGAAACCCTTGTAGTCATTCTCTCCTATCAAATGCAAATCTACGGCTACTCTGAACACGGCAATCCAGTGGCGCTGAATCTTGAATATGTACTTGCCAGATTCATCAACAGACTCCATCAGCTGGTCGATGGCATAAGCAAACTGCTGCTCAGATATACGCTTGGGGGTCAATTCGCCATTCTTGGCTTTCATATACTTTCCAAACTCATCAATGTCCTGAGCATGTGCCATCACACGTTCTATCTGCTCTTCCAGATCAAGATGATGCTTGCGGCTGCATTCCATCAGTAAATGTTTGCAGAAAATCGCCTCTTTGTATTCATGGGTATCATTCATTACATCAACGATCAGGTTAACCATACCCATGGCACCTTTTTGATAGCCCGGCTGGTTGACAAAGTTCTTGGCTCCCTCATCATCAGGAGCCCAGTGATTGCTTTTTGGTTTTTGTTCTTCTTCTTTCATATTATTACGGTTTTTAAGTATATGCAAAAGCCCCGCCTAGCGAGAGCGTTGTACTCTGCTAGGCGGGGCTTGCGTTCCTTATTGTTATGTTGTTATTCTTTCGGGAAAGACTATTATAAAAGCCCTGCCGGCTTTCACAAGCTGGCAGGGATAATTATAAGTAAAAGATGTAATATGAAGGAGGCATATTCACATATACCTGCTATCAATAGGCTCTAATCCATCAAATATCTTGTGTGCAGCTATTCGCTATTCTGATTTCACTTAGAAAATCATCTTATAGTCCTTACTGCTACCATCTGTCAATTCTATGTGTATGATTTGAATGCCTGTGGCTATACTCGTCTTTAAACACCTTGAACCATTTCCCTGTACCCTGCTGATGATTCTGCCATTCAGGTCTATGACCTTGACACTCTTGAGCAGACCGCCGGCAGATTGCACGAGGACAGAAGAACCTTCCTGAACAATACTGATGCGCTGATCAGTATCGACAGATGTCACATCTGTACTTCCATAACGGCTTCTGATAACAAATCTGCCTAACGAGGTCTCGGCATCCGCAATAATGAGAGGAGAATCGAGTGAATAATCGGCACCCGAAAGCATATCATGGAGAACATATCCGCTCATATCAACACCCTGAATAGGTTTTACCTCGATACGGATGCTATCCTTTTGCGACAGATAGATTCCTAAAGATGTAGCGCCAGTCATCGGAAGGATATCGTAAGCCTGACTCTGCTGAATACCAAATACCTTCAAAGGTGACTTCACTTCACTATCCAGAAGAGTTGGAACCAATACAGAGTTCTTGAAAGAAGAACCGTCAGAAACATCATAAGCAGTTTCTGAATTCTCCATCACCAGCATAGCTGCTGATTTGCTTCGCGTCTTCAGGCTTTCCACATACACTTTCAGTCCCTTGGCTTCAGCAGGTTTACTTTCCTCAGTAGCCTTCTTGCTTCCACCAATCATTTCTGGGGTGAGCAGCAGGGTGATTTGCGTACTCGGCTTATCATTTGTGGTAACATAGAATGCCTGCATTGGGGCGATGGTGGTGGCGTTGCCCGTAGAAGCGACCTTGCTTACAGTTTGCTCTTCCATGCCTCCCGATTCATTCTCTACTTCCACCTTCACACTGCTCACGTTCTCATTCACCTCCAGGAACTTCTTGATATTCAGGCGGCTCATGAATGGGTTGCCCAGCACGAAGGTCTGCGTAGGAATATCCGATTTCAGCGTAATCGGATACTCGCTCTGCCCCACGAACACAGTGCGGTTCTCCGTCACTTCCTTGCCTTCCGACAGATACTTATATTCCATCGTCAAGTCGCCCTCCTGCGGAGAATCCGATTCATAGATGAAGCGGTTTATCTTATTTGCATCTTTCGTCACTGTTTCACTAGCCACTTTCTCCTGATCGTAATCCACGAAGTAACTATATTTTTTATGCGCCTTAGGCAGGCGGATACTGAACTTATTGGTAGCCGGCAGATTGCCGTTGTCTATCCACATAGAGAAGCCTTCACCCATGCCGTAAGCCTTAGCCACGGCATTGAAGTTGTGCGACCAGGTGGCCTCGTTCACGGCGAGCGTTTTATCCGTCAAAAACGGATTTCCATTGCTGTCTAGCGAATAAATCTTACCCGGATGCGCAGCCGCCCAGAGGCGCTGGTAGATGCTCGGGTTGAAGCGCTGTTCCTTCCAGTTTCCTTCGTTCAGCTCCTCGAAGTATTTCGCCTTCGTGGTGTCGGCAGGCATGAACATATCGCCCGTGTACATCTGCTTGAGCGGCGCACTCAGCAGATAGTAATGGTTCGGTTTCTGCTCCAGTTCTACCCATGCCTTGCGATAGTTGAGCGAAGGCACGTTATCCACCGCCGAACGGGGTTCGAAGAAGATGTCCTTGCAGCAGTAGTCGGCTGGCTTCACTGCCGTGCCCAGCACTGGGAAGTTATCGGCATCCGACGAGATGATGGCGTTGGTGCAGCAGTAAGGCGAACCGTCGCTCCAGTTGTCCCATTTGTTCCATTCATTGGTGGTGGCAGTGGCAAGCCAGCGTGTCTGCAGCGGATGAACCTGATATACCACCGATGTGAGTGGCGTCTTGCTGCCGTCGAAGAAGGTGAGCTGATATTCGCCCGGCTTCTTGGTTTCATAAGAATATTTAATGTTGTTCTTGGTGTCTGATGTTGACTCCACCAGAATCATCTGTCCGTTATTGCCTGCATTCTTGTCGTCGAAGGAAAGATAATAATTCGTTCCGGTCAATCCGGTAGCAGTTACGACAATCGTATCTCCTACGCATACATTGTTGACAACGATATCTTTTACACCATTTACGCACGAGTTGTCGTCCTTACAGTCAGGGATGCCGTCGTTGTCTATGTCGCCACGGGCCACCATTCCATAGAATTTGATTACATCCAGTGCTCCCACTACGTGTGCCACGGTGAATCTCACTTCGTCGTATGCATTCTTGGGCTGCATGAAGAGGATGTTCTTGTCGCCGAAGCCCGCCACATTGGCTCCCACCACGCTCCAGTCGGTATTCTTGTCGCCGGTAGGTTCGCCGTTTCTGTAGGTCTCTACCGTCAGCCAGCTGCCTACTTTCACGGATGCCAGATAGGTTCTGTTATCAATCACGATACCTAGCTGGTGGTGATAGTCCAGCGTCTTGCCCATCTTTACGGCGAAGGTCTGACCCGTACCTACGCTTACAGAGTTAGCTACTGTCATGCAGGTATTCAGATCGTTATCAATCAGATAGCTCAGGTTGTCGTTCACCACCGATACCTGTACAACTCCGCCAAACTTGGTGGCGTCGGCATTGAGGGTGGTGTGCGAATTCCTGTTAGATAATACCAGGCTTCCGCAGGCCAGCGGTGATGAGCATTCGTCGGCAGTCTCCTCGATAAAGGCATAGTAGATGCGCAGCACCGAGCCGCCCACATTGATGACGCCCGTATTCCATAGCTGGAACTCGTCCATCTGGGTTGGCTTTCCATTCTTGTCGATGGAAGGCACCTCGATGGAATATCTTACTTTCTGCACTTTCTCAGAACCTATCAGGTCGGCACTGATGGCATTGTTCTCGTCTATCAGATGGCGATATATTTCCTCGCCGTTATGATAGCATCTTATCTGCATGAACTGCAGCGCATGCAGGTTCAGCGCCGTTCCCGTGGCTTCTACCACGAATCCGATGCGCTTGGGCTTCGCTCGCTTCTTGGCATCTTCCGGTTTCTCGTTCGGATATCTGCCGGCAGCATCATATATCAGACTATCCTTTTCTATTCTTTTGATACCGATGATGCCAAGGTTGTCGAGCAGGTTGAGACCGCTGATGTATTCTGCATACGAAGTATCATCCTTGTTGAGAATATTCTGAGGATTTTTGAGGTCGGAAATGGAAATCAGCGAACCTGAGGAAGCGTGCTTGTCAGTGGAGAGGGCATAGACGGCTTTTCCAGGATCGTTGGCAAGCGGTTTGCCGCACAGCGTTTCACCCATTCCGAATCCGCCCACGGTGATGGTGGTCTCGTCGCTGCATCCGTCTTTAGCCGTAGCCCTGAAGGTATATTTGCCCGGCAGCATGCCGGTTACATGGCCATCGGCAGTCACCTTCACGGGGGTGGTGTCCAGGATGTCGTTGCCCTCCAAATCCCAGGCACCCGTCAGCTTCCAGCTTACGCTCACCTTGGGGTTGGAGCGGAGGTTGAAGGAAGTCTGCGATTGGCAGACATTGCTGCTGATAGTAGGATTGATGGGGCACCGGTGGGATACATCTGGAGCCATTCTTACGAATCCATAGTGGATGCCAATGGCGCCTGCGTCTACTCCGATAACCGTAAGGAATCTGATTTCGCATCCTGAAAACGGTACCTTTGCCTTGATGCTCACCGTTCCGTCGCCAATCTGCACCAGCGAGAGGTTGAGCACCTGGGCAGAAATCGTTTCTTCCTGCACCTTGTTTCCCTTGTGGTCGAAGAGCAGCACGTTGACCCATGTTCCTGCATTGAGGCTCAGCAGGGCATCCATCTTGTATTTGAAGCCAGCCTCCATGCCAGCCTCGAATGCTTCGCCTTGCGGGTTCTTGCCGTTCTGCATCATAAACTTGGCTCCGCCCTGGTAACCTATGTCAAGAAGAGGGATGATGGTGGCGAAATTGTCCGGATTATCATCTGTCATCTTCTTTATATCGTTGTCCAGGAAAGGCATGGGGATGCCGAGGATAGCAGGGCGCCAGCCTTTCATCTCTTTGAGCGACACCTGCTTGTCGCCCTCCGAATATTCATTGTATTTTTTGATGCCTCCATCGGTGATGGTAAACTCCGTAGATTCGCCCACGAAGGCATATTTGATTTTCAGAATATTCGCCACTTCTGCCTGAATGCCGCCCGAGCAGTCGAGAGAGATTTCATCGAAGAGCCAGTCGCTTTCTGCCGTCAGCATGGCGCAGATGTTGTTGGAACCAGGTATCTGGAGCAGCTTCAGCGTTACTCCCGAACCATTTTGTCCTTCTCTCACCACCTTTACGCCCTTCAGTTTGCCGTCGCGATAGAATCCGATGGAGAATGCCTTGATTACATCGAGGCTCAGCACGCTGCTACCCGAACCAGCCACGATGGTAAAGCCTGCCACCGTTCCCTTGGAATAGTAATTATCCATATCTTTTACACTTACTATCGGGTCTACGGTTACCCCTGCTCGTACCACGGAGTTCACCTGTGCATAGTTGTCGAGTGAATCGTCGGTAAGGGCACCCAGATTCTTGGTCCAGCTGCCTACGCCTACCACACCAATCAGTTTGTTAATGGTGCACGATTCGCCTGTAAGGGCACGGCGGTTGCGCAGTTCACGGAATGTCATGTTGCCATATTTGGGGTCATTGTTGAACTCCACAAAATGGTCTTGGTGCTTGTCGGCAGGCAGATCATCCCAATTGTTGGTCCAGATGGGTTTCTTGCAGTTCATGAACGAGTCTCTAACGGCAGCACTCTCGAAATAGGGACTGGTGTTGTCATCCTTGGGTTGTGCCGCCTGGATAGAGGCGGGCACAACCATCAGGAATGCCAACAAAAATGATATGAAAGTTTTGTATATAAAATGCAGTTTCATTGTCTGTTTGATTTTAAAACATAGCATAACGTCTTGATAATTCTCTTGATCTTATTCGAGCAGACGGCTTTTGTCGCCTGTAAGTTTGCTTTGATCAGCGTATGTGAAGACATATTTATGATTTCGCCTCAGATAGAAGAGGTTGCTGACTCCATCTACCACGATAACGCCCGTGGCTGCTTCAGAAGACATCATATCCTTCGCCTTCACCCGAGAGTTGAGGGCGTAAGGTTTGCCATTGAAGCCCATTCTCACGGCAAGATGGGTCTTGCCTGGCAGCACAAATGCCTTGAGCACCACTTCGTTGCCTTCACCCGGGAAGGGGGCATAGGCGATGGCTGTATAGGTGCCTCCCTCTGTTGAATATTTATTGATAGGTTCACTACCCTGCTTAAAACCGTCGTAGCTGGTAAGAGGCATCTGGGTAAGTACGTTGTCGGCAAGTAGGCAATACCATTGCGTCTCCACTCTATTGCTGTAATGGGCGGCAGAAGTGATATGAACCTCCACTTCTGCCATGCCTCTATAGAGTGTTCCTACAAGCGGCGTAGGGGTGTTGTTTCCCAGAGTTTCCTTCTGGTAATCAGCCGAAGAGATGATTGGATTTTTGGTGGCATCTCCCTGCTGGTAGAGGGTGCCATAGAAAAGCTGCGGCACCGTGATGAGCTGGCGGCTCAAGCACTTTACATTATGCGGTTGTGGTAGGACACCTAGAGGACTTATTTTTTTTAGATAGCCAAGCCAGTTGTTGGGGGTGTCGGTTCTGTCCTTATCATTAACCAGGTAACTCGCAAACGTGGCCTTGAACTCCTGAAATGTTGTGCCTCTCTTGATATTGAGCATATCATTGGTTATCACTTTGTTTGCCTGATACTGCGGATAGGGCGATTTCTCCTGGCTATCGTAAGCGAGGGCAATGATGCGATATTCGTAGCCCCTGCTGATGCCGAAGGTGCCCTTTACCACATAGTGCTTGTGGGGCTTTCCCGAAAGATAATCGTCTTTCTTACCATCTTCTAACGTGGGCTTTCCGTTAATCACCCTGTCGTTGGTAGGGTCGTACTCGAAGCCCTGGATGTCGTTGACTGCGGCATCATAGGTTGCAGAATTTTCTCCATTGTTCTGAACTCTTCGGCGAAAAGCTATCAGCCTTACGGCATTGACGTTTTCGGTCTCGGCATATCCGTAGTCCTCACCTATTGTGCCCGACGAGGAAGAGGATCCTGCACCAGGAGGAGCTACACGGGTGTTTCTGCCATCTTGCTTGGCATTGCCATCGCTGCCGCTTAATCCGCCCAGAGTGATGGTGAAGGGAACAGTCGTAATCTCATCTTCGTTTTCCGAAGGCTGATTCATGCCTGCATCTCCATTGCTGCCATCTGGATAGGGTGGCTGATCGGCATCGCTGCTGCATCCCGCGGCTAGTGCGAGGAGGAAGCAAAAACCTGCCGCCATGCCTGTCCTGATGGCGTTCATCTTGATGGAGCTTATCTTACAGATGCTAAATCTTGATTTCTGCATATTCTATTTCCGTTTTTATGCTGTTTTGTAACGTTTATTCTGTTTCAAATTCATGTCTTTTTTCGAAGGCTGGTTCTATCTCAACCTTCACGTCGGTCATCACCGGCTCGTAATACTCCTTCAGGTCGTATGGCTGGTTCACGGTCTTGCTCTTGGCTCCCAGGCAATACAGGTGGTTTGCCTCGATAGGGAATTTGAACTTGTCGCCAGTGGTTGTAGATTTCCTGATGTTGTCGTACCTATGGTGCTTGCCATCCGTGTAATGCAGATAGAAGGTGGTCTCGTTCTCTGCCGAGTTCTTGCTTTTCTGCATTTTTCCCTCTGGTGTAGGCATCATGAAGTTGCTTATCATGTAGCTGTTTGCCTTCCATCCTTTCTGGGAGTCTGCAGCTCGCTTGAATATGTTCTCTTTAGCATCTACGGCCCATCCGTTTGAGGGGGTGAGGTCGATGGTGCCCAACGTCTGATAAGTCAACGGTTCAGCATCTGCTGGTGCCTGCTTCTGCCTTATCAGCGTTTCGGTGCTGATGCCGGTGGCTACGATGGATAGAGAGGTGGGCGTGAAGGTAACGGTGCTCACGTCGCCTGCTGCATTCGACTCCACCTGTGCCGGGATGTTTTCTACGTAAATCATCAGACCAGCCACGTTACGGCTGGCGGTCAGCGTGCGGTGGAAGTATTTCGTCTCTTCCGTTACGAGCACGGGGGCTTCCTCTTGGGTATTCTCGTCTTGCAGAATGCCGCTAAACAGCTCTGTAGTATTGAGGATACCAAGTTTGGCGCTGTTTTTTGCCTGCTCGGTGAGGGCGATTCTTGCGTCCTCCAGTTTCGTTACGTTTTCAGTGAATTTGGGTTCTGTAAGTACTTTCTTCGTTGCGTATTTATCATCTCTGCCTATGGCTAGAAACTGGTAGTAGTAGCCGTTCTGCAGATAGGGTTCGATGGTGTATAGATGCTGCTCGGGCATGTTCTGGGGCTCGGCAGAATAGTAGGGTTCACTATTGTTGAATGCGTCAACAGTATAGTAACCATTCTTGGCTGCTTCCGTTTCAATAGGGATGCAATAGGTATATGCTTCTTCTGAGGTGCCTTTCTTCTTAGCGGGGCATCTGAAGACGTAGATTCTCATATCATTCACCTGCTGTGCTCCATCCCATGTATCAAGTTCTCGTGAGTCGGTAACAACGCCTGCGCTTACGCCCACTCTCATGCTCAACTTCACGGCATGCGAGCCATCGGCGAGGGTGTCAGGCGCATCATTGCTTGCGCTGCAGCTCATTAGGAGACTGGCGGCGAGGATTATATTTAAACTGTTTTTTATAGAAATTCTCGTCATATTCGTCTATATTTTTTAGAATGTGAGATTGGGTATAAAAATGAATGATAATAATAAGTTTGTTATGCTTGATGGTAAGGGATGCGAGAACCTATAGCGGAATCTGCGCATCCCCGTTCGTATATCTGTAAAATTCTATCTTTCAAAAATGAATGAATTGGAAATTAATCCAACTCCATCTGATGGATAGCTTCCCAGTTGTCGTTCACCTTCAAGATAAGGTTCTGTCCCTTAGACAAGTCTTCTGGTTTGTCTGGATTTGTTGGGTCTGGCTTTGGGTCTGGCTTTGGATCTGGATTTGGCTTTCCTGGTTCTGGATCTACTGTTCCGCCATTATATAGCTTCACACCCAAGTTGTACATGTGGTTACGAACTACGTTGAAGATAGAGGTGCTTTCGTCTATTGCTCCCAACTGCTGGTTTTTGTTAACATCTGCGCTAGGGATAGAAACATTCCATGTCTTAATGATAGTGCCATTCCCATCCAGGAGCTGAAGCTCCATAGTGTTCTTGCCTTGTGTCAATCCAAATGGAATGATGAAGTTGCTTCCGAAAACTGAACCCTGAACAAGGGTAGTATTCTTAAAAATGTCAGCATGGGTCCAACCATCTTTTTCAGTCAATAAGCCGTCGTGATCTTTGTCACCATTTTTATACCAGTCATCCAAATTGATAGAGTAAAGCACGTAAGCCGGATCTCCACCAAGGAACGTAGCATCAGAAATGAATGCAGGGCCAGTTGTAGAACCATTAATATAGTACTTGATAGTACTGCCTGCTGTATTAGCAGCAGTGAATGAACTGTTAAATCCGTTGAAAGTCAAAGTGTTGTTCTTGCTTCTTGTTACAAGTCGAAGAGTTTTTGCCACCTTACCATCAACGCTTGCTGGGATATTCTTGAAATAACCAAAAGCACCTGCTACCTGACGGTGCAAAGTTACTGCTACGCCATTCTCGCCTGTTGTTTTCGTTACAATCTCCTTATTATCGTCGATATCGATAGCAGCGTCACCTGCGAATACTTCCTCTGCAGCATTCTTGCCAGACTTCAAAGTTGCTGTGATGTCTTTGTATGTCTTATCTTTAAGGCTAGGTGCATCTGTTACGACTGTTGCGTCCAATTTATAGTCATAGTCACTGTTCTTGCTGTAACCTACAGCCATAATAGTATACTTACCCTTTTCCAACTTGTCTTTACCCTTCAAGGAAATCGTAAGCTGGCGACCATGACCATTTGTGGTGTAAGTAACACTTGATGTCCAGTCGTAGTTCTTGTCAAAGACAATAGTCTTATCGCTACCTTCTTTGGTGTCGTTCTTGTAAATCAACACGCGAACATTCTCGATAGTCTGCAAAGCCTGTGAAGAATACAATGGGCGGCCTGCACGTGTTGTCAAGCCATCACCGCTACTTGCTACCTGCAATACAATCTGCTGTACTGCCTCGTTCTGCGCAGTAGTGCTAACCACAGCGTCGTCGCTGCTACATGCGCCGAACAACAAGCTGCTTGCTGCAAGCGCAAAAAACATACCTTTTTTCATAAAAAATAAATTTAAAAAATTGAGTTATATTAATTATCAATCCAATATCATACCGTGAATTTCCTCCCAGTTGTCATTCACCTTCATATAGATGGTGAAGCGATTGCGGTCGAAATCGTACACATATTTCAGCACCGTAATCTTGTTGCGCTCCATGCTTACCTTCACGTCATCAGGCGTCAACACAGAAGGACTGCTGCCTGGGCCTTCGCCACTATTCTTATGGAAATTGACATCCACCACTGACTCATCCTTCCGGAAAGAAGGAGCCAGGAAAATAGAGGTCTTGGTCTTGGCGCCAGCTTCAATTTCCGATTCATGAAAGACGCTGGTCTCTTCAGAATACAGGAAACTTGGATTTACTATTCCATAGAGCTGACTTACTTCTGTATCCATCAGGTGATACCCGGCAGGAAGATTCTCTGTCCATATAACCAGTTTTCCCTTGATGCGCTCCATCTCGCTGGTATAGCAATAATGGTTTTCATCATAGACGAGGGTATCGCAAACCTGATAAACATCATCGCCCTGACTGTGCTCCGGATGCAGCAACAGCTCGTTTTTATCCAGATTGAGTTCGCCTCGCTTCCTCATACCTCCCGATACCGTAAAGATGTATTTCCCGAAAGGCATGTCGGGGTCGAAGCTTACAGGATAAGTTAATCCATCACCCTCTACTCCGAAACCTTTTTCTTCTACAATAACCTGCTGTGTGCCGTCGTCGTTGAGTCGGCTCAGACGATAGGAAAGAGACGGAACAAATGATCTAAAAGGCTGATTCTCATCCCGTTTCTCGTCAGGAACAGTCTGATCAACATTGAAATAATTCTTGTCTTTCACCTCGATGTTGATACGCAGAGGAGGACATTGGTCCAGATTTTCACGGACGCACGAGGTGAATGACATAGCCAGTGCCATGCCATATATGATAACCTTTAATCTTGTCATACGCTGTAATTTATTCTGTGATCTCAGCCACATCCACCTTGCCTTCTTTCTCGAGTAGGATGGCAAGATTGTTGGCAGCAATCTTCGACATAGGGTAATATTTCAAAGTCGTTTCATATACCTGCTTCTGCTTTTCTGCGCTCTCTGTAATCTGTGCCACATGCAGGAACTCATCTTCGCTGAAGGCATCTGGGCGGAGCTCGTACATCTGCAGCATTTCTTCATCGGTGGTGAAGTTCTTGATGATGTATGTGTAGGTGTATTCCACGCTACGGCTCTTCTGCAGATACTTCTTCTTGATGTTGTTCCAGATAGGCAGGCGGCGGATATAGCGCTCCTGCACATCATCGCTGAAGTTGGCATATCGGGTCAGGATGTTCTTCACCATCGTGCTGTCGGCATCACCGGCGGCCACCATCGCATCCAATACTGGCTGCCATCCTTCAGGGCGTGAACCGATACGGGCTATCTTCTTCACCTTGTCGCCATTCTCTATGTGCGCAAGCAGCCACTTCAGGGCTGAATTGGCACGGTTGCGGGAAAGTGGGGTGTTAAACTTCAGCGGGCCGTCGGCTGACGCCAGACCATAGATGCCCAAAGAAGTGAGGGTAGCGAGGCTGTCGCTGAGCACTGGAGCTATATCGCTCAACATGTGGTCGAGCTCAGCCTGGTTGTTGCTCATCTTGAGATTGATATCATATTTATTGATAGCAAACTCAAGTCGTGCCACGCCCTTTCCTTCTCTTATCTTCGGCTTGATCTCGAAGGTATGCGTCATCCAGTTGAGGTGCAGTTGCTTCTTGATTTCCGGACGGAACACATCGGCTATCTTGGTATAGCTGATGGCACGGCATTCGCCGCATCCGTCGGCAGAAGCCACTGCCACGAGGCTTCCCTTATGGAAGTTGGCAGGCAGGGTGATGGTGTCGTTATATAACACGGATAAATCTACCTTCGTATTTGTAACTCTCTGTGCAATAGAATCGTATGGGTCAGCAATACTGTCGAGTACCCATTTACGTTCCATCTTCTTTCTGTAGATAGGCGCATCCAGCACTATAGGCTTGTATTTAGCCACTATGCTGTCGCTGTCTGTCAATACGGGTATTACGAAGAGACGGCTTCTCTTCGAGAAATAATGCTTCGGGATATGAACCTGAAGGTTGAGTGCAACCTGATTGCTGCTATCTGGCAGTAGCATAAAGGAATCGGGAGTACATGTAATCTTTTTATCACTTACTATGTTCTGTTTGCTGCATGAAGACATAACCGTCAGAAGAGCCAAGCCTACACCAGCTATAACCTGATATACAATTTTGAGTTTCATTCTATCATCCATAATGTTCTTTGTAATTAACTGATGCACTTTTTTTAAAAGATATAGACTAATGATAGTGCAGCCTTGGTAGGACCGATATAATTCTCGTTCTTCTTTTCCTGGCACTTGATGCAGGGCAAATTAGGGCTTTGCTTGTACCAGAGGTGGGCGTATCCCACACCGACGGCTGCCTCCAGGTTCCAGTGAGGGGATAGAATCCAGTCGTAACCGTATGTTACGCCTCCACCAGCCAAGTAGCCATCGTAGAGCTTGCTGCCAAAACCTCCGAAGAATTGAGCACCATGCAGGTGGATACCTACAAAATGTCCTTCGTACTTTTCGCACAGCCAGTATTTCATTTCTGGCTGCACCAAGAGAAGGTGCATCTTCTTGTCTTCCCTGAATGTCCAGGGGTTGTATGCAACATCTGCTTCCAGGGTTACCTGGTTGCTGATTGCCTTTTCTACGCCCAGATTGAGTGTGGTTGTCGCCCAGTAGAGTCCGTTCGTCTTCAGAGCGAAATCTTGTGAGTAACCTGCTGTTTTAATTGCCAAAACAACAAACAGCGAAACTGCTTTCTTTTTCATTTATCACTTACTATATTACTATTTATCCGAAATTTTAATGTTGCATTGTTGTCAAGAAATATAAAACATCGTTTTTAAGCAACATAAAACATCGTTTTCAAGCAATATAGAACATTGTTTTTAAGCAATATAAAACATTGTTGTTAACCAATATAAAACATTGTTGTTAACCAATATAAAACATTTTTGTTAACCAAATATAAACCTATTATGACTTATCAAATGGTCCTCAACATTATGTCAACTAATCCCCTTGTATATTACTTGGAGACTGATTTCTGGTTGCAAAAGTATATAATTTCATGTAGATTCTGCAAATTACCCCCCCCGATTTTAGAATGCTTTAATAATAATAAACGTATTTTTAGTTAAATACCAGTTAAATTGAGGTGACGAGTGGATATGTGCCGGATGTTATCACAGAAGCAGTAGGTAGTGAACCTACTTATCAGATGGCGGTAGAGGAAGTGGCTAGTCCTTCTTCTTTTCCCTCACGCTTGGCGGTATCTATCGAATATTTCTTATTTATTTACAAGAGATAGCAATCTGAAAGATTAAGGGAGGATGATGATACCTGGCGGATATCCCCCAAAAAGTGACTCAGTGACTCAGTGACTCAGTGACTCAGTTTATTTCCGACCCCCTA
>ERZ1031651.93-NODE-93-length-13796-cov-20.690561_pt1 | contig 13796 bp, 6 predicted proteins | sample MGYA00516703_ERZ1031651 | MGnify/ENA primary metagenome ERZ1031651 (study PRJEB33719, sample SAMN04261213) | wastewater metagenome | biome: rural village; feature: human; material: feces | host: Homo sapiens | place: El Salvador | collected 2013-01-07 ... | reverse complement strand
CCTCCTTACCACGCTTGGTAGTAACGAGGATTACACCATTGGCACCACGCACACCGAATACGGCTGTGGCTGATGCATCCTTCAATACGGTAATGCTCTCGATTTCGCTTGGGTCGATGTCGTTGAAGTCACGCTCTACACCATCCACCTGAATCAATGGAGATGAATTATTGGTAGTAGCCTGACCACGTACCAGGATCGTTGCAGCATCAGCTCCCGGCTCACCGGAATACTGTACAGAAGAAAGACCTGGAACTACACCAGAAAGCATATTGTTGATGGAACCGGTAGGAACCTTGGTCAGCTCGCTACCATTGATATTAGAGATAGCACCCGTTACAGTTACCTTCTTCTGTACACCGTAAGCCACAACCTGCACATCTTTCAACACCTGGGAATCGTCCTCAAGAGTGACAGCAAGGGCACCACGTCCCACCTTTACAGTCTTTGGCTTGCAGCCTACATAAGTAATCTGCAAAGATTGTCCACTTTTGGCATTAATCTTGAAGTTACCATCAAAATCGGTAACTGTCGCAATCTTAGTGCCAACTACACGTACGGTAGCACCTATGATAGGTTCTCCCGATGCGTCTTTTACTACACCTTCCACATCATTGCCCTGCTGAACAGCCTGGATGCTGTTCTCTACAGCCAGCAACTCCTGTGGCAGCAAAGTCAGTCCAGCCGACATTGCCATCATGAAAAAGAGGCTTCTTGACGAAGTTTTCAGATCGACTTTTTTCATTAGTTGCAAAAATTCGTTAGTTATATACGTTTTGTTTATTCTGGGTGCAAAATTCGGTCTTTTTTGTTAATATAAGGAGAAAATATCGATATTCATAGGGAACATATCGTTAAAAACTACTTATTTTTGTCCTTTTTACTAAAAATTCTATAACTTTGTAGCAAAAATTAAGAATATAGATAAAACAGATAAAAGACATGAAAACAACTGTCATTCACATCCTTATCGGTCTGATATGCTTTGTCTCCCAGGTCAAAGCACAGATTTTTCCATTCCGTTATCTCCCTCCTATTACCATTGCGCCTACCGAAGAGGCAAGCTGCATGTTCTTCGACAAGGAAGGCATGATGTGGGTGGGAACCAATGCCGGAGTGAAATCATACGATGGCTATCATGTGAAAACCTACAAGACGAATGCTTACCAGCCTGGCATCCTGCCCAACAATACCATCCGTTCCATAGCCGAAGATCATCAGGATAATCTCTGGCTTGGAACTCGCAACGGTCTGGTAAGAATGAACAAACGTACCGGAAAGTTCAAGACTTTCTTCCTGCCAGATGAATCTCAGCGCATCATCTATACCCTTTTCGTATCAAAAGATGGAACTTTATGGATTGGAACTGATGGCGGACTTTCCTACTTCAATTCCAAGACAGAGACGTTCTATACCTATAATAATAAGAATACGTGGCTCATTGACGCAGATGGCAGCAAAAACAGAATAACCAACTATAGCGTGAAAGCCATCATAGAAGACAGAAACGGCGACCTGCTCATCGGTACCTGGTCGGCAGGACTCATGCGCTTCCACCGTGGAAGCAACACCTTCTATCGCTATCCACAACTCAACGCCACCAATTCCGCCTACTCCCTCTTCCTCGACAAGCACAACCATCTGTGGGTGGGAACCTGGGGATACGGTGTTGTGCGTCTGGACAATCCGCAGAATGTGCGACAGCCGGAGATGCATCAATATCCGTATAGCACCAACCATTTTGATACCTTCTATAAGATAGTATACGACCCTGTAACGAAAACGCTCTGGGCATGTACCCGAGAAGGTGCGTGCTATCTCGAAAAAGATATGCCCAATGCAGAATGGAAAGGATATACCTCCATCGGCAACAACCCCCTCAACTTCAACAACGATATCGCTACCGATGGCAAGGGAAACATCTGGCTCTGTACGCAGAACAACGGCATTCTGCAGGTCAATACCCAGCCTTCGCTGTTCAAGCTCTGGAATCTCGATACCAGTCATACTCATCTCACCATCAACTACGTATATTCCATACTCACTACCGACGGCGAGAATTTCTGGCTGGGATTGAATCCATACGGCATCGCCCTGCACAACCGCAAAACTGGCAAGACGCTCTTCAACCAGGAGATTGCGGGCTTTGCCGGCATCCCGTCAAGAGTCTTCACCACAAGTATCTCGGATATTGTCCAAAGAAGCAATGGAGAAATCTGGATAGCCAACAACAATTATGGCATCATCGTCAAACCTTTGGGTAAACCAGCCTATCAGATCAAGCACGAAACCCATCCATCGGTAATCAGGGAAGATTTCGTCAACACCTTCTTTGAATCGGGAGATAAAACTCTGTGGATAGGACAGCGCAATGGTCTGAGCATCGTTACCCCAGATAATCAGAGCCATCTGATCGCAATGAAGGAAGGTAAGAAAGACTTGACTTCATGCGACATCCGCCATATCTCGCAAGACAAGAAGGGAAATATCTGGCTTGCTACCGATAATGAAGGCATCATCCGTATATCAGGTAACGCCAGGAATCCAAAGTCGTTGAAATACAAGCAGTATAATCCTGACCATCACAATTTCGCCATCGATGATGCCACTGCCTGCCTTGAAGACTCGAGAGGAAGACTTTGGGCAATATCAAACAGTGGCGGACTCTTCCTATATAATAAGGTGGAAGACCTTTTTGAACCAAAGAACCATGAATATCATCTGCCGGGCGACCGTGTACTCACCATCAAGGAAGATGAGAAGGGCAATCTCTGGCTCACCACCGACTATGCCCTCGTGAACATCATCTGGGGCAATGACAGCGAAAAACCGCAGGACATCACCTACTTTACCAGCGAGGACGGCATAGGAAATGTTCTCTTCTCGCCAAATACGGCATGCAGATATGGCAAGGAGCTCTTCTTCGGAAGCCGGACCAGCTTCTTCTCGTTCATGCCGTCCATGAAGGTTAAACTAAAAGGAAATAGAAGTCCGAAACTGGTGATAACAGACATCATCATTGATGACCAGCCTTTCGATCAGCTCGATTCTATCAACAAGGAAGAGATTTCGAAAGAAATGCCTGCCTATACCCGCAAAATCACGATACCGGCAAGGGTGAAGAAATTCTCTGCAGAATTTTCTCTGCTCACCTACGGAAATACAGAGAAAAACGTATATGCCTACCAGCTGGAAGGTTATGACGAAGACTGGCAGTACTGCGACAAAGGGTTGCACAGAGCTGCCTTCCAGAATCTTCCTTCCGGAACCTACCACCTGAGGGTAAAGGCTACCGACGGTTACGGCAAGTGGCAGGAACTGCCCTACACTATCACCATCCAGGTGTTGCCACCCTGGTATGAATCCAAAATAGCCTTCATGCTCTATATCCTGATGCTCATTGGCGGCATCTTTGCTGCGGCACGATGGTATAAGGAGCGGGTGAAAACCAGAAACAGCCTGCAGATGGGCGTCATCCTCACCAATATCACCCACGAGCTGCTCACCCCTCTTACCGTCATCTCTGCCACCATCTACAAGCTCAAGGAAAGAGCACCACAGTATGAGGAAGATTATCTGGTGATGGACAACAACATCAACCGCACCACCCGACTCCTGCGACAGATCCTGGAAGTGAGAAAGTCGCAGGCAGGACAGCTGCATCTGCTCGTGAGCCGCAGAAACCTGATTTCGTTCATAGAAGAAGCTTGCGAGAATATCCGTCCGATGGCTGAACACCAGCAGATTACCCTATCCCTGGAGAAGCCGAAGGCAGAAGGCATGGCATGGTTTGATGCCGACAAGATGGATAAGATCATCTACAACCTGCTCTCCAACGCCATTAAATATAATAAGGTGGGAGGCAAGATTGATGTATCGCTCAGCCTCGGCAAGGAGCAGGCAGTCATCACCATCTCGGATAATGGCATCGGTATGTCGAAGGAGAAGATGAAGCATCTCTACACCCGATTCTTCGATGGCGACTACCGCAAGCAGAACATGCCGGGAACCGGTATCGGACTGTCGCTGACCCACGACCTGGTGAAACTGCATCATGGCGATATCCGCTGCGAAAGTCAGGAAGGCGAAGGCACTACCTTCACCATTACCCTGCCTATCAGAAAGAGTGCGTATGCACCAGATGAAATAGACAATTCTGACAAACCAAATGCAGTAAATCAGGAAGCCATCAGACAGGCAAGCCAGGAAACGGAGCAGGAATCCCAACCTGCTTCTGAAGACAAACCTAAGCTGACATCTGTCCACCAGAGCATCTTCATCAGAAAGAATGCAAGCAAGATCCTGGTGGTTGAGGACAACGAGGAACTGCTCGCCCTGATGCTGCAGGTATTGAGCAAGAACTATCATGTGTTTACGGCAAAGAACGGAAAGCAGGCAATGAACATCATCATGAAGGAGAAACTCGACCTCGTGGTGAGCGATGTGATGATGCCAATCATGGATGGTATCGAACTGACCAAGCAGCTGAAGTCTGACAAGAGTTTCTGGCAGTTGCCAATCATCCTGCTCACTGCCAAGAACAAGGAAGAGGACAAGACCGAGGCTTATGCCGTAGGAGCAGATGCCTACATCACCAAACCATTCAAGTTTGATGAACTGGAAGTCCGCATCAATGCCCTTCTTGCCAACCGCAAGAAGATGATAGAGAAGATTCAGGCAGAAGTTTCGCTCCAAACCAACACGGAGAGCGAAACACAGGCTGCGTTACATTTGAGCAACCCAGATCAGGCATTCATAACCCGTGCCACTGAGATTGTGATGCAACATCTTGCAGATGGCGATTACAACCGCGAGGCATTCGCCAAGGATATGGCGATGAGCGAATCCACCCTATATAATAAGGTGAAAGCCACAACAGGGCAAACGGTCATTGCCTTCATCACCAGCATCCGCCTGAAGGAAGCTCAGCGCATCATCCAGTCGAACCCTAACATTCTGATCAGCGATGTGGCAACCCAGGTGGGCTTCAACACTCCGAAGTATTTCTCGAAATGCTTCAAGAAGGAGTTCGACATCTTCCCAAAGGAGTATGCTGAGAAACAGAAAAACGTCAATTAGCATGATTAGTCGTGGAAATCCATTGTTTTTCCGCACATTTCCACGACTAATCAATACAATCTCCCTGTCACTATTCTGCGCGAAACGGCTTTTTTACCCCATTTCGCGCAAAATAGTGATTCATTATTTTGCGCGAAACGATATTTTTAGTATCTTTGCAGCCGAGATAATCTTGTTTTCGTGTAAATTTCGCAAAACAATAATCTTGTTTTCGTGTAAATTTCACCAAACAATAATCTTGTTTTCGTGTAAGGAATGTATTTATCAAACCTATTTTAGAGAAGTTTATAATGAAAAGGAAAATATACGATAAGCTTGTCGAGTGGAAGCAACAAAGGAAAGGTGAAACCGCATTGATGGTGGAAGGAGCCAGACGTGTAGGAAAAAGCTATATCCTAGAGAATCACTCATCATCTTTGATGAAGTACAATTCTGTCCACGTGCACGTACAGCCATCAAATATTTGGTTGCAGACGGCAGATATGATTATATAGAGACAGGTTCATTAATCTCTATTCGAAGGAATACTGAAAACATTCTGATTCCTTCAGAAGAAGAAACCATCTATATGTATCCTATGGACTTCGAGGAATTCTTATGGGCAAATGGTGACGACATGATGATGGATTTCATCAGAAACCAATTTGCCAACAAACAACCTTTAGGACAAGCCTTGCATCGAAAGGTCATGGATTACTTTAGGCTATACTTGATTGTTGGTGGTATGCCACAAGCTGTCCAGAAATATATAGACACACACAGTTTCGAAGACACAGACAGAGTAAAAAGGCAAATACTCACCTTATACCGCAACAGTATTTACGACTATGCAGGCAACTATGCAGAAAAGGTAGTAAGCATCTTTGACCAGATTCCTTCACAGCTCCAAAAGCATGAGAAAAAGTTCAAGTTGGCAGATTTAAGCAAGGATGCTAGAATGCGTGATTACGACAGTGCTTTTCTGTGGCTAAAAGATGCCATGATTATCAATACGTGTTACAACACGACAGAACCGAGTATCGGACTTAATCTAAAAAGAGAAGACTCAACTCTGAAATGCTATATGGCAGACACAGGATTGCTTATCAGTCACGCTTTTGACGAACGAGGCATCATATCCGAAGAGTTATATCAAAAGATACTGAAGGACAAACTCGAAATGAACTCAGGTATGCTCATTGAAAACATTGTTGCTCAGATGCTCAAAGCCTCAGGTCATCATCTGTTTTTCTACTCTAACAATGACAGAGAAGACAAAGATTCTAGGATGGAGATTGATTTTCTCATTGCCAAAAGCAAGACCACATCTCGGCACAACATATCTCCTATAGAAGTAAAATCCACTGTAAGGTACACCACGACCTCGCTGACTAAATGTATAAAAAAATACAACAAGTATTTAGCGACTCCATACGTTATTCATGCAGCAGATCTGAAAATAGAAAACGGTATCGAGTATTTACCTTTATATATGGTTCCATTACTATAACGCACCGAGTTATCACTATGGATGACTTATTCCGTATCTAAAAACTCCAAAAGCCTAGAGGAAAAAGTAATTGTTATTAGGGAAAATCTCCGTTCAAAAGTATTGAACCGCCGTTCAACACTTTTGAATGTACATTCAAAGCTTTTGAACACACATTCAATACTTTTGAACGAAGATTTTCCCTAATGATAAAAACATATTAATCGTGCTGGAAATACAATTTCCATTAGAAGAAGATATTATCCGCTTCATAGTTGTTATTCCAATATTTGGCAGCATCGACCCCATTTGATGATGATAAGTGCAAGGTATGTCTTTTGCTGCCGGTGTGTGGGGGTGGCTGTCCATCGTGGCATATAGGCTATTTTCGTTTCCCGTGAAGTGCGTGGAGAGATGCTGAATAACTGAAAGATGAGGAACAAAAATACTGATTTTATTCATTTTATCCATCGTATTGAATAAAATCAGTACTTTTTTATTCAATACGAATGATATATTGAATATTTTTTTGTATCTTTGCCTCGGTTTAATCAATTCATCAGAAGAGAAATGAGAACAATTATCAATAACCAGAAAAAGGAACGGGATATTCTGCTTTCCCGTCCTTACCTTACACGTCATACCCAATATGATGTGGATGAACTGTTGGCAAGTAAGCAAATCAAGTTGATAACGGGTCCTAGAAGAACAGGAAAATCGACAGAGGCTTTACTGATGCTGAAAAGCAGGAACTTTGCCTATCTGAATTTTGACGACGGCAAACTCCTGAGTGCATGGGACGATGATTTGGTTTGGGAAACACTACGTGCGTTTATCCCGACTTTGAGTATCTTCTGCTTGATGAGGTTCAAAATCTGGATGGTTGGGATTTATGGGTCTCCAAGCTTTACCGCATGGGAATCAACATGGTTATTACGGGAAGCAACGCCAAATTGCTAAGTAGCGAAATGGCAACATTACTCACAGGCAGATATATCCAGATAGAGATGCTGCCTTTCAGTCTTTCTGAATTCTTTATCTGGAATCACAGGAATCTTTCGGAAGTATCGGAAATGAAAGATAGCGCATCAGACCTCTCGCTTATAGCAGACTATCTGCACCATGGTGGCTATCCAGAGACAGTAGCAGCAAGAAGTCTGACCCAAAACTATCTCTCCACACTCTTTGATTCCATCATTTGGAAAGACATTGCCAAGCGCCATAAAGTACGCAATGTGGAGGATTTGAACAACCTGGCCATGTATCTGGTTTCTAACTTCTGCAATCCTTTCAGTGCCAACGAGCTGGCAGAAGCGCTGGGATTTTCAAGCGTAGCAACCACCAAGAAGTTCATGGGATATTTAAGAGAACCCTATCTCTTGTATTATCTGCCACGTTACAACAACAAGTTGAAAGTGATGAAGAAAGCTCCACAGAAAGTTTATGTAGTTGACAATGGTTTTGTAGAAGCCAAGGCTTTTAATGTGAGTGAGAACTTAGGCAGACTATTGGAGAATCAGGTTTTTATAGAGTTGGTTCGCAGAGGATATCATGCAGAGACATCACTTTTCTATTATCGCTCCCGTAATGACAAGGAGACTGATTTTGTTACAAGGCAGGGTGCTCATGTAGAAAGTCTTATACAAGTATGTTATGATCTCTCTTCCGAACGAACACTCAAGAGGGAGGTAGATAGCATCATAGAATGTGCGGGGGAACTCAAATGCTCTAATTTGACTATTGTTACGATGAATGAGGAAAGAGTAATTGAGAAAAATGGATATAAGGTCAAAGTTTTACCTATATATAAGTTTTAATGAGCGACAACACTGCGGATGCTGATTCGCGGTGGGTTTCCTTGACATTTGATGTTACAAAACGTTAAATGTAGCCTATTCAAAGACTTTTTCTATATAATTATGCAAAAAGAACGAAAGTTTTGTGTATATTTGCCCCCACTTAAACAAAATTAAAAACCACGAAGGACAGACCTACATGTCTAAATGACTTGGCATGATCAGCCCTCACTGGTTCAAATTTTACCTATCTATAATATAACAATTTTGCAGTCCTAATAAAAAGGGGCTCTAAAAACTCTAAACTTTATGATATGAAGAACGAGAAGAAAAAACAGAAGGAGAATTTAAGGCTTCTCAGAAGCTATTCTCTGTGTGCGTGTATGTTCTTTTTGGGTGGAATCGCTTTTCCTATGCCTTCAAATGCATCTAATGCAACTGAACAGGCTACCCAGCAGAAAGGCAAGCAGATTTCGGGTATCGTAACCGATAGCCATGGTGTGCCTGTAATTGGTGCTACCGTGCTCGAAGTGGGTACAACCAATGCTGCCATCACCAATCTGGACGGTCATTTCACTCTGAATGCACGCCCAGGTGTAAAACTCAAGATTTCCTATGTCGGTTTCAAAGACATCCTGGTAACCGTAGGCTCTACCAATGAGTACAACATCGAACTGAAGGAAGATACCGAAGCTATCGAAGAAATCGTAGTTGTAGGTTATGGTACCCAGAAGAAAGTAAACCTCACAGGTGCCATTGCCACCATTTCATCAGATAAGCTGATCAACCGTACCAGTGCCAACGTAACCAACATGCTGGCTGGTCAGATGCCGGGTGTTACCGTTATCCAGAACAGCGGTCAGCCAGGTGCCGACGGCGGTCTGCTGCGTGTACGTGGTCTCGGAACCATGGGTAACGCCAGTGCAATGGTTGTCATCGACGGTGTGGAATCTACCATGAGCAGCGTGGATCCTAACGATATCGAGAACATCTCTATCCTGAAGGATGCAGCGGCTTCTGCCATCTATGGTGTGCGTGCTGCAAACGGTGTGATTCTGATTACTACCAAGAAGGGTTCACGTGGCCGCGCCATCGTTTCCTACGACGGATACGTAGGTTGGCAGAGTGCAACCCGAATGCCTAAGTTCCTCGATTCATACGACTATGCAACCCTGATGAACGAAGCATACAGAAACGACGGATTGAACGAGCCTTACAGTCAGGAAGCCCTGAAGAAATTCAAGGATGGTTCTGACCCGGATCATTATGCCAACTCCGACTGGTTGGGTACCTTGCTGAGCGAGAACGGACTCTTCCACAACCATCACCTGAGCATCAAGGGCGGTAGCGACAAGATTACCTACTCTCTGGCTATCAACTACCACGATAAGGACGGTTTGATAGAGAATACCAACTACAACAAGTTCAATGTACGTGCCAACCTGGAGGCTTACATCAACAAGCGCCTGAAGGTTACTACCAACATGGCAGTATATCGCAGCGTGATGACTGCTCCAGCAGAAGGCATCGACAACCTGATGCACTACGCATTCCGCGAGACTCCGGTTACTCCTATCCAGTTCAAGAACGGCAACTATGCCCTATTCAAGAACGAGCATAACTCTGTAGCTTCTGCCCGAAACGGCGGAACCAACAAGCAGATCAACAACAACTTCCAGGGTAGCCTGGGAATGGATCTCGACATCATCGACGGTTTGAAATTGCGTGGTATTGCTGCCACCACATTCAACCTGCTGGATAATCCTACCCATTTATATACCCAGAGTTTCTACACAGCAGATTCAAATACTCCTGTCAAGACTACCCAGAACCAGCTGACAGAGTATGACGCCAAGAAGGTGGAACTGAACCTCCAGGCATATCTGGACTACAACAAGACCTTCGGTAAGCATACCGTAGGCGCATTGCTGGGTTACTCTCAGATTTACAACCAGATGCGCTATCTGCAGGCATCACGAAAGAACCTGCCTAACTCAAATACACTCGACCAGATCAATGCCGGGGAAGTGACCACTCAGACCACTTACGGTACAGAGACAGAATACTCTCTGCGTTCCGTATTCGGCCGTCTGAACTATTCATACGATGACCGTTACCTGTTCGAGGCAAACCTGCGCTATGACGGAACTTCCCGTTTCCCAAAGAACAATCGCTTCGGTGCCTTCCCATCATTCTCTGTAGGATGGAGAATCTCTGAGGAATCCTGGTTCAATGTTGCTTGGGTAGATAACCTGAAGCTTCGTGGTTCATGGGGTCTCTTGGGTAACCAGGATACCGTTAGTTCCAACTATCCTTACCAGACCACCTACGAGTATGGCTACGACTACAGCTTCGGCAACACCCTGTATCCAGGTATCTCTATCGCCAGCACCATGGCCAACCGAGACCTGACCTGGGAGAAGACCAGCCAGTATGACTTCGGTGTCGATGCCACCTTCCTCGGCAACAAGCTGACCTTCAGCTTCGACTATTTCCATAAGGAAACCCGCGACATTCTCCTGAAGTTGCCTATCCCTTATACACTGGGTGTAGGTGCTCCTATGCAGAATGCCGGAAAGGTTCGCAACTCCGGTTTCGAGGTGCAGGTGGGTCATAACAACCGCATCGGTGACTGGACCTACAATGTAGGCGCCAACTTCAGCCGTGTATCTACCAAGATTCTCGACCTGAAGGGTGGTGACACTCCAGGACAGTCGGTAGGTGATCCATTGTGGGCTTACTATGGCTACGTATGCGATGGCATCTTCAAGGATGAAGCCGACGTAAAGGCTCATGTTCCTCAGGCTACCGGTACTCCAAAACCAGGTGATTTGAAGTATCGCGACCTGGATGGTTCAGGCTCAGTAGATAGCCGCGACCGTAAGGTATTGGGTTCTTACTTCCCAAAGATCAACTTCGGTCTGAACTTCTCTGTTCAGTACAAGGACTTCGACATGAGTGCCTTGCTCCAGGGTGCAGCCGACGTAAAGGGTATGCCAGTGGCAGAAATCAGATATGCATTCTACAATGGCGGTAAGGTGACCGATATTCACATGAACCGCTGGACCGAGAGCAATCCTAATCCGAATGCCGCTTACCCACGCTTGTCAATGAAGGATTCTCAGAACCGAGTAACTTCCAGCTTCTGGGTTCAGGATGCATCTTATGCCAAGTTAAGAAACCTGCAGGTGGGTTATACCCTTCCTAAGCAGCTGACATCTAAATATGGCATTAGCCGATTGAGAATATACAGTAGTATCGACAACCTGTTTACCATCACCAGCTTCGACGGCGTAGATCCAGAGGCAGTATCAGGCAACTACTATCCTCTTACAAGAAATTATTCATTCGGAGTTAATGTAACCTTTTAAAAAACGAGTAGATTATGAAAATGAAATATCATTTTTTGAGTGGACTGATCCTTGCCTGCGGTCTGGGATTGAGTTCTTGCAACGATAGCTTCCTGGAGAGGAACCCAAAAGACCAACTGTCTGACGTATCTTTCTGGAAGACTTCAGATGATGCAACCAAATATGCAACAGGTATCTACCTCTATCTGATAGAGCCGGAGAACCATACGATCATGACCGACTGCTATACAGACAATGCCATTCCTATACACGTTGGTGCTGAGCAGGGAGTCTTGTCTGCCGGTACAGCCGTATCGAGCAACCCTCACTTCCTACAGCTCTGGCAGGCAGCTTACGAGACCATCCGCCGCTGCCAGATATTCTACGAGCACATCGGAGAAGTTTCCATGAACGAGAAGGCAAAGGCACAGCTTACTGCCGAGGTGCAGTTCCTCGAGGCTTTCGCTTACCACAACCTGTGGAAGTATATGGGCGGCGTGCCTATCCTGGATCATCCGCTGCAGTTGAACGAGCCACTTCCAGCCCGCAGTTCTGCTGAAGAGACCTACGAATATGTTGTGAAGCTCCTGGATAAGGCGGCTCCTAACCTGCCGGAAATCCGTACTGCTGCCGACCATGGTAAGGCTAGTGCCGGTGCTTGCTACGCCCTGAAGGCCCGTATGGCCTTCTACAACCACAAGTATGATGTGGCTGAAGCTGCCGCTGAGCAGGTGATGCAGACCGGTAAGTTTGGTCTGTACCCTAACTACGGCGACCTGTTCCAGCCTGTAGCAGAAACCTGCAACGAGATTCTCTTCGACCGTGAGTATGTCGAGAATCCTAAGAATGGTAGCGAGGGTAGCGTGATTGGTCTGTTCTTCTCACCAGTTGACTTTGGTGGTTGGGAGGCATTGTCACCTACCCAGGATATGGTGGATGCTTATCCATGTACCGATGGCAAGTCTATCGCAGAGTCTCCACTCTACGACCCAGCCAAGCCATTCGAGAACCGCGATCCACGACTGGCCTACTCTATCTTCTGGCCAGGAACCACCTGCGGTCCGATGACATTCAACAACAAGTATATGGGTGACGGCAACCATACCCGTACCGGATACAGCATGCGCAAGTACATCAATCCAGACAACTATGGAATCCAAAATTACGACTGGACCAACTTCATCTACATCCGCTATGCTGAGGTGCTGCTCACTTATGCCGAGGCTCGCAATGAGAACCTTTCTGCTCCAGATGCCAAGGTTTATGATGCAGTGAACCAGATTCGCCAGCGTGTGAACCTTCCTGGTTTGGAAGAGGGTCTCAGCAAGGATCAGATGCGCGATGCCATCCGCCTGGAGCGCCGTCTGGAATTGGCATTCGAGGGAATCCATCTCTTCGATACCCGCAGCTACAGAACTACGGAGAAGGATGTTACCAAGCCTGTTTATGGCATCGATCCTGACGGAAAGAAGATTCTGATAGAGACTCGCAAGTTCAATCCTAACCGCGATTACCTGTGGGCTATTCCTCTGAAGGAAATCGACTTGTCACAGGGTGTCTTGAAGCAGAATCCTGAATGGGATTAATTTTTAGTTATTAAATAAGAAGCCTTCTATCATCGATTGCAACGGCAATCTGACGATAGAAGGCTTTATTCTTATCTCGTTCCTACGAACCGGTATTTCACTTTTGCCATCGGATAGTTATCGTTCAGTCGCAGAATGATGCGATAGATGTTATCCTTCCACTGTGTCTTCATGATGCCATCCGTCATCTGCACCTTTTCTACGGATGCCGAAAGATACTGCGCATCATATTCCAGACGAACCATACCACCTTGCAGAAGGATTCTGCCTGCCTTCTGAAACACAGGCTTGCCATACGCCATCAGGATAATCTGGTTATCGAATACCTGACCATTCAATCTATCTTTCTCTATCTGCAGGGAATCGAGCTTATACTGCTCGGTGATTTCCACCCAGTTGTATTCTCTGTCCAGGGCGATATTACGCTGCCATTTCTCCACATGCGCTCCTTCGGTATAAGCCTTTACCTCAGTTCGGGATAAGAAATAGTGCCTAAAAAAGTTGGTAATCTCCGATA
>ERZ1031651.91-NODE-91-length-13804-cov-18.560477_pt1 | contig 13804 bp, 14 predicted proteins | sample MGYA00516703_ERZ1031651 | MGnify/ENA primary metagenome ERZ1031651 (study PRJEB33719, sample SAMN04261213) | wastewater metagenome | biome: rural village; feature: human; material: feces | host: Homo sapiens | place: El Salvador | collected 2013-01-07 ... | reverse complement strand
CTACCAAATCATTGTACCACTGACTGTAGTTGTCAGCGCGCTTGGTTAAATTCTTAAGTTCTTTAGCCATATTACTAATTATATATTTTGTTTTTAAATTCTACTATATATTTTGAGCGTGAAAACACGGCCAATAGGGAATTTCCGCCCCAAAATAGGCGATTTCCTGTCGCCATTTGGACAAATACCCTTAAATTTGCATGCAAAATTACAAAAAAATATTAGAAAACCCTCCATATTGGAGAAAAAAGACGTATCTTTGCATTTAAATAACATAAATATAGGAGAATTATAGTATGAAAAAGATGAAATTTACTGCTGCAGCGCTCTCAATGCTGCTCGTTTTGGGAAGTTGTGGAACTAGTCAGAAGACTGGTACTGCTGCTGGTGCAGGTGCTGGTGCTGCTCTTGGTGCCTTGGTTGGTGGTTTGCTCAATAACAGCCATCGTGGTACAGGTGCAGTGGTAGGTGCTGCCATCGGTGCTGCTGTTGGTGGTACAGCGGGTAACTTGATTGGAAAACACATGGATAAGGTTAAGGCTGAGGCAGAGGCTGTGAAGAATGCGCAGGTTTCTACCGTTAAAGATGCCAATGGTTTGACAGCTGTCAAGGTAACCTTCGATTCTGGTATCCTCTTCCAGACCAGCAAATATACGCTTAATGCAAGCGCTAAGAACGACTTGGCTCAGTTTGCCCAGGTTTTGAAGAACAATGCCGACTGCGAGGTAGCTATCAAGGGTTACACCGATGCTACTGGTAATGATGGCATCAACTTGCCTTTGAGCCAGAATCGTGCCAATGCCGTTTCTACCTACTTGAAGTCATGCGGTGTTACCAGCAGCCAGATCAAGAGCGTAGAGGGTTTGGGTTCAGCTAATCCTGTGGTCAATACTACAGCTGCCTGCGCTCAGAACCGTCGTGTAGAGGTTTACATGTATGCTAGCCAGGCAATGGTGAATGCTGCTAACAATGGTACATTGAAGTAAAAACGAATGAGGTTCCCGATAAGGGAAAAAGAAGATAGATGATTCTAAAAAAGATCAGAAATATCGTAAGATGGGTGGTGGTGCTGTTTTTCAGTACCACCATTCTTGCTGTAGTAGCCTACCGTTTTATTCCGGTATATGTTACTCCGTTGATGATTATCCGCTGTTTTCAGCAAGTGGCTGATGGTGAAAGTATTACCTTGCATCATCACTGGGTTTCGATGGATAAGATATCCCCTCACATGCCTGTGGCGGTGATGGCGAGCGAGGATGCCCGATTCCTCAAGCATCATGGCTTCGACTTCAATGCCATCGAGAGTGCTGCCAAGAATAATGCCCGTGGCGGTAAGGTGCATGGTGCCAGTACCATCAGTCAGCAGACCGCCAAGAACGTTTTCCTCTGGCCGGGCCGTTCCTGGACCCGCAAGGGATTTGAGGTGTATTTCACCTTTCTCATCGAAATGATGTGGAGCAAGCAGCGCATCATGGAGGTCTATCTCAACAGTATCGAGATGGGACCGGGCATCTATGGTGTCGATGCCGTGGCTGAGTATCATTTCAACAAGAAAGCACAGGATCTCTTCCGTGGCGAGTGTGCCCTGATAGCTGCTACGCTGCCTAATCCTAGAAAGTTCAGTTCCCTGTATCCGAGCGCTTATATGAAGAAGCGCCAGCGACAGATTGAACATCAGATGAAATTCATCCCTTCGTTCCCTCGTGAGGGTGAAGACTACGACCCAAGCACGGCTGTAGGAGGATATAGGGGGAAGTGATTGTTTGTTAACAGTTGATAGTTTATAGTTTTTCCTGCAAATATTGATTAATGGATTTATTGAACGACTTGAATGATGCGCAGCGTGCTGCGGTAGAGTATATTGACGGACCTTCGCTGGTGATTGCCGGTGCAGGTTCGGGCAAAACGCGTGTGCTTACCTATAAGATTGCTTATCTCCTGAGCCAGGGCATGAAGCCTTGGAGCATCATGGCACTTACTTTTACCAATAAGGCGGCAAGGGAGATGAAGGAACGTATCGGAAAACTGGTGGGTGATGACCTCGCCCAGCATCTCTATATGGGTACCTTCCATAGCATCTTCTCCCGTATTCTCCGTGCCGAAGCTGAGCATATCGGTTTCAATAATAATTTTACCATCTATGATGAAAGTGACTCTCGCTCACTGCTGAAGGCAATCATCAAGGAGATGGGACTGGATGACAAGGCCTATAAGCCTGCTGCCGTTCATGCCCGGATTTCGATGGCGAAGAACAACCTGGTAACTGCTGAAGCCTACGATAGCGACCCTGCCATCCTGGAGCAGAACAAGCGTGCCAAGATGCCTGCCATCGGAAAGATTTATGTGGCATACGTGCAGCGTTGCCGTCAGGCGAATGCGATGGACTTTGATGATCTCCTGATGCTTACTTTCCAGCTTTTCAGAGATCACGAGGAAATCAGACAGAAGTATGCCGGCAGGTTTGATTATATCCTGGTGGATGAGTATCAGGATACCAACCATGTGCAGATGTCTATCGTGATGCAGCTCTGTAAGGAAAAACTGCGTGTCTGTGCCGTGGGTGATGATTCGCAGAGCATCTATAGCTTCCGTGGTGCCAACATCGACAATATATTGAATTATCAGAAACAATTGCCTGGAACCCAACTCTTTAAGCTGGAACAGAACTACCGTTCTACTCAAACCATCGTGGAGGCAGCTAACAGTCTGATTCATCATAACCGCAATCAGATTCAGAAAGAGGTATTCAGCAAAAATGATAAAGGAGAGAAGATACTGTATAAACCAGCCTACAGCGACAAGGAGGAGGCGCTGATTGTGGCGAAGAATATCCAGCGCATCAAGCGGCAGGATGATTGCGGATACGATCAATTTGCCATTCTCTATCGTACCAATGCCCAGAGCCGCAGCTTCGAGGAGGAATTCAGAAAGCAGGGCATTCCATATCGTATTTATGGTGGCTTGAGTTTCTATCAGCGTAAGGAAATCAAGGATATCATCGCCTATTTCCGCCTCGTTGCCAACCCTGACGATGAGGAGGCTTTCAAGCGTATCATCAATTATCCGGCTCGTGGCATCGGTGCTACTACCGTGATGAAGATTGCCGATTGTGCCCATCTGAATCAGGTGAGTTTCTGGGAGGTGATAGGTAATATAGAACATTACGGACTGAATGTCAACAAGGGAGCGCAGACGAAACTCGAGAATTTCCGCCTGCTTATCTCTTCGTTCATCGACCGTTCGCATACCCTGGATGTCTATGAACTGGGTGATGCCATCATCAGGGAGAGTAGAATCAGCGAGGATATCATGTCGGGCAAGAATGCCGATGACCTGGCTCGCCAGGAAAACCTGGAGGAGTTTCTGAGTGGTATGCAGACCTTCGTGGCTGGACGCCAGGAAGAGGGACGAATGGATGAAGCTTATCTTACTGATTATCTGCAGGATGTGGCGCTGCTGACGGATGCGGATAGTGAGGGAGAGAAGGATGAACCGAGAGTTTCGCTCATGACGATTCATGCGGCAAAGGGTCTGGAGTTTGCTACTGTTTTCGTAGTAGGTTTGGAGGAGAATATCTTCCCGAGTCCGCTTGCTGCAGTTTCTGTCAGGGAACTGGAAGAGGAGCGTCGTCTGCTCTATGTAGCGATTACCCGTGCCGAGAAGCATTGTATCCTGACCAATGCCAAGAACCGTTTCCGATATGGCAAAATGGAATTTGATAATCCGAGCCGCTTCATCGATGAGATTGATGCCAGTCTGATAGAGGGAGGAGAAGAGGCTCCTGAATCTTCATTCGGTGGGGGAAGAAGTTCATTTGGGGGCTATGGTTCAAGTAGTAGATATGGTTCTGATGGTGGCTATGGCGGAAGAATGCCATGGGATAGAGACCGGTCAGGCTATGGTCGTGGTTATCAGAACTCTAAGCCTGTCGCTTCGCAGTTCATGGCTGATCCTAAACCAGGATTTAAATCTGTAAGAGCTGTGAATGCAGTACATAGAATCATGGGTGATACCGCTAGTTCTTCATCCGTTGCATCAGCTGGTTCTTCAGCTTCTAAAGCTTCCTCAGCTGCAGGTTCTCTCAGCGAGGGCTGTAGAATTGAGCATCAGCGTTTTGGTATAGGAACGGTATTGAAGATAGAAGGTACCGGCGAGAACACGAAGGCTACCGTAGAGTTCCAGAATGCAGGAACCAAGCAGTTGCTTCTGAAGTTTGCCAAGTTCACCATTCTCTCATAGAAAAAAATAATCTGTTTTATATGAAAAAATCCCAGCTGGAAAAGAACTTCCAGCTGGGATTTTTTCATATAGAATCTTTTATAAAGCTTCATCATCAGGATGCTGAATGGCAGGCTTCTTGATTTTGGGAAGATGCTTCTTGCGTCTCAGCCAGGCAGCCTTGCGCTGCTCGTAATCTTCGCGGTGGCGTTCAAGGAAATTATCTGCCATGAATTTATTCCTTGAACTTACTGTAGATCACCTTGATCTGAACAGGACCTGTAGCCACTCGCTTGCCGTCCTTGGTGGTGTAATCCTTGTCAGGATCATCCGTCGCCTTGATCAGTCTGGTAGAGGTGAGCTGCATGTCGTGATTAATCTTGGTAATCACGGTAGCATTGTTCTGTGTACTTGTGGTCAAGGTCACAGGTACCAGCACCACCTTGTTCCAGTTTTCACTCTTGCCCTTGTTCCTGTACATCGCAGTAACCAGGTTACTGATGTTATAGAAGGTATAGGCATTCTTCACGCCTGTAGAGTTCCTGTTGTAAGAAGCCGTATAGGAAGTGCGGTTGTCTGTCAGCTTGTTCTTCTCGAAGAAGGCATCCAGACTGTCTTTCTGTACCATCAGGATCGTAGAAGGAACACTGAACTGATAGTTGTTGTTGTTATCTACATTGTTCATTCTTGGGAAAGAGATGGTAGCTGTATTCAGCGTATCCTTCTCATGCCCCTTCAAGATATCCTCTACTGGCAGCGTTACTTCTGTGAAGATGCCGGCTGGAGACTTCAGGTAGGTGCAGCTCTCATCCTTTGCCAGATTAGCCAATGTCTTGGTGTCGTTGGTAATCTTGTTGAGCTGCAACACCTCTTCTGTACCGTCAAAGCGGTTGAAAGCGAGACCTGTTACGATACTGTCGTTGCCCGCAGAGTTCTTCACCGTCTTCTGGATCTTGTAGTAGAACTGCAATTCGGTATTCCAGATATTGGCTACGTTTCCGATACCACCGGCATGCTTGATATAGAAACCAGGACAAACCTTGTTGAGGAAATCCCAGTTGGTCTTGAAGTACTCAGGGTGATCCACGAAGGTATTCATCACGTAAGAACCGTAGTTCTTGTAAGTCTTGCCATCCTTTGCCTTATATTGCTTGTTCAGATAGATCTTGAAAGCCATCGTCGTGCTGTTCAGATTATAGGTGGCGCTCGACTGATAGTTTTTCTCGCTCACCCAGTTGTCCTTGAAGGCATCATAGTCTGAGTAATACTCCTGATCCTCGCTCATCGGCTTGCTCATCTCGTAAGCAGTAGCCTTCATCGGTGCGAGGGTATCACCGTATGTCGTCTTGTATGATACCAGAAGATAGCATGAATCCGCCTCGATCTTACCATCGTGTGCATTGCGGATGTACTCCAAAGTGTCCAGACTGAATGATGACAGTACGCCAAACTGGGTCATATAGTCGCCAGCTACGTAGGTGCCGGTCTCAGGATCCTTCACATTACCGATCATACCCGTATTGTTTCGGCTCAGAACCGGGCCGGAAACGATGGAGCGTGAGGTGACGTTGAACACCTGGTCTTTGATAGAGATGTTATCAACGTCGTTGGTGATCGACGATCCGATGTTGTCGGTGGTGTCATCACATGCAGCAATAGTCATCGCTGCTATAAATAACGCTGTAAATAGTCTTAAAATCTTCATTATCCTTGAAATGTGTCTAATTTCTGAAGCTTACTCCTCATCAGGGCATACTTCGTTGATGAATGTCTTGTAGGCATCCGCAAAGTCATCGCCAGGATAAGCGAGGGTTGGCTTGCTCTTCTCATTGGCATAATCCAAGAGAGTTCTGTCTGACAGGCTTTCGCCTTCAATCACGCCGTCGCTGTAGTCGATGGCCATCTTGCCCAACTCGATGAAGTCGAAGTCCTCCTTGTAGTCAGCGAGCAGTTCCGACTTGGCATCACGGAACTCCACACAGCGCTTGAAGTGTGTGCCGAGTTCGCCCTTCAGCTCGTTGGTATAGAGTGAGATGATCACCTTTGAGTTGGCGAAGGAAGGCTCCTCAGCGTATGCCGTCTTGATATAGAAAGGAACCACAGCGCTTACCCAGCCCTGACATACGATGACGTCTGGCTGCCAGCGAAGCTTCTTCACGGTTTCCAGTACGCCGCGTGCGAAGAAGATGGCGCGCTCCCCATTATCTTTATATTCCACACCCTGCTCGTCGGCTGCCATCTGGCGGCGGGTGAAGTAATCGTCGTTATCAATGAAATAGATTTGTTGACGTGTTGTTGGTATAGATGCAACCTTGATGATCAGCGGATGGTCTGTATCATCGATGATAAGGTTCATACCAGACAGGCGAATCACCTCGTGCAGCTGGCCGCGACGCTCATTGATGGTGCCCCATTTAGGCATAAAGGTGCGAATCTCAAAGCCTGCTTCCTGCATTTTCTGAGGTAATTCGCGTCCCATGATAGACATGTGGGTCTCGGCTACGTATGGGTCGATCTCCTGATTGATAAATAATACTTTCTTTGCCATAAATTTAATTATTATTCTTACGAATTAGGTGCAAAGGTACAAAAAAAACTCCAAAAAAGCGTATTTTTCTTCTGAAATTCAATAATTTCGGCAATAATTCGCATATTTTTAGGTTTTTTCTTTCTTATTTGAGAAAAAAGTTGTTATTTTGCACCCGAAAACAGATAAGAAGATGAAAGTAATCAATAAGATTGTTGACCTCCAGAACGAACTTTTCGATCGTCGCAAGGAGGGAAAGGAAATCGGCCTTGTGCCAACTATGGGCGCGCTTCATGAGGGTCATGCCTCTCTGGTAAAGCGCAGTGTTAAGGAAAACGGTGTTACGGTAGTTTCCGTTTTCTTGAATCCTACTCAGTTTAATGACAAGGGTGACCTGGAGCGTTATCCACGTACACTTGATGCTGACTGCAAGCTCCTTGAGGCTTGTGGCGCTGACTATGTGTTTGCTCCTTCTGTAGAGGAGATGTATCCTACACCGGATACCCGCCACTTCGAGTTCCCTCCGGTAAGTACCGTGATGGAGGGTGCCAAGCGTCCGGGCCACTTCAATGGTGTATGTCAGGTAGTTAGTCGCCTGTTCTTTATCGTTCATCCTACCCGTGCTTATTTCGGTGAGAAGGATTGGCAGCAGATTGCTGTCATCAAGCAGCTCGTGAAGTACCTCAACAGTGATGTGCAGATTGTGGAGTGTCCTATCATCCGTGATGAGGATGGCTTGGCTAAGAGCAGCCGCAATACATTGCTCTCTGCTGATGAGCGTGCCATCGCACCGAATATCTACAAGGCTCTGAAGGCGAGCGTAGAGTTTGCCAAGAATCATACTGTGCAGGAAACTCACGACAAGGTAGTGAGCGACATCAATGCCGTGGATGGTCTGGAGGTGGAGTATTTCCAGATTGTGGATGGCGACAGCCTGCAGGATGTGGCATCATGGGAGGATAGCGCCTACGTGGTAGGTTGCATCACCGTATATTGCGGCAAGACTCCTATCCGTCTCATCGACCATATCAAGTATAAAGGATAATTCCTCTATAGATTTCTTTATTAAGTTTAATCCGTAATAGATAAAAGTAATAACAGAACAATGCAGATTGAAGTATTGAAGAGTAAGCTCCATTGTGTGACTGTAACTGAGGCTAACCTGAATTACATGGGTAGCATCACGATAGATGAGGATCTGATGGACGCAGCTAACCTGATAGCAGGAGAGAAGGTGCAGATTGTGGATAACAATAATGGCGAGCGCCTGGAGACCTACATCATCAAGGGTGAGCGTGGCAGCGGCTGTATCTGCCTGAACGGTGCAGCAGCCCGCAAGGTGCAGGTGGGTGATACCGTCATCATCATCGCCTATGCCCTGATGGACTTTGAGGAGGCTAAGACCTTCAAGCCTACCGTGGTTTTCCCTAAAGAGGGAAATAAGGTTTAATTCCACACGCCCTGCATCGCGTTTTGGTTTTCCCCACACGCCCTGAAAGGGCAGAAGCTCCTAGCCCAGGGCAACACCCTGGGTTAACATGCAAGCAACAATGTCGCCCTGTAAGGGCAAAAGCTTTAAAAAAAACAAAAGCTTTTGCCTTTGCAGGGCGATTATATTTTATTCTTCGAGAAATGACTCATGATGAAACGGCCACCGAAACTCAATATCAAAACGATGATGGTGAGCACCACGGCTGCGGCATACGCCCTGTTCTGTACATCCTCCTGCGGCGCACTCAACTGAAAGAATACGCTTAAGGGTAATGTGGCAGCCTGCTGGTTCAATCCATGCGGGATATGATCGGAGAAGCCTGCCGTAAACATCACTCCGGCACAATCGCCGATGGCTCTACCTATACTTAATAAGGTGGCGGTAGCTATGGCTGGTGCTATCTGTCTTAACACCACGCCGATGGTTTCTATCCTCGTAGCTCCCAGACTATACGATGAATCGAGAATCTCCTGTGGAATGGTCTTCGCCACTTCGTCCATCGAACGGATGAGTATCGGAACGATGAGCAGAGTGGTGACGAGAATACCTCCGCCCAATGATGCCCTGATGCCCAGCCAGACCATCACCGTAAATGCGAAGGAACCATAAACGATGCTCGGAATTCCGAAGAGTGTATCATAAGCCAGTCGGGCAACGTATCCGAATCTCGAATTAGGCTTGAGATACACATTCATATAGAATACCACGGGCAGCGAGATGATGAGTCCGAGCAGTGTAGATCCGCCTACGATATAAAGGCTTCCCACGATGGCATTGAGGAATCCGCCCTTGCCGCCCAGATAGAATCCGCCGCTAGGCAACTGGCTCACCATCTCCCAGGAGAGCACCGGAAGCCCTCGCTTGAAGATGGTATAAAGAACGCTCAGCACGAAGAAGCCCACAATGCCTATCGAGCCAAGCATCAAGATTTTCACGATTCTTTCTTCCAAGTATTTCATAACGCTGAAGTTTTAATGAAGTTTTCTCATCTGTTTTTCCCATAAAGTCCCCACACGCCCTGTAAGGGCAGAAGCTTAATTCTTTATCGATTTCAATACGATTCTCGACCCGAGATTCAAAATCACGACTACGAAAAACAGCAGGAAGGCGGCAAACATCAATGCGCTGTCGTAAAGCGGAACCGAGAGCATTTCACCATAATTATTGGCGATCAGCGCAGGTATCGGATAGCAGGCATCGAGCACGCTGCCCGGTACGATAGCCAGGTTTCCGCACACCATCAGCACCGCAATCGTTTCGCCCAGTGTTCGGCTCAGAGCCAGAACAATGGCTGCAATCATTCCCGGTCGAGCCTTTCTCAGCACAACATGCTTGATGGTTTGCCATTGCGTGGCGCCCAACGAGAGCGAAGCCTCCCTCAGATCTTTCGAGACATTATCGAATATCTCCATAAACAGGCTCACTAGGAGCGGAATGATCATCACGCTCAATACGATGCCGCCTGCCAGTACTGTATATCCCGAAGAGAACTCCACGAAGAGGGGAGCAACGTGTTTCGAAACCCAAGGCACAATGAGCAGGCTGCCCCACACGCCATAGATGACGGAGGGTAGTCCGGCAAGGATATCGAGTAGGGGATATACATATTTCCGGATGCTGCGGTGGGCATATTCCGTGAGATAGATGGCCATGAGCAGGGAGATGGGAAGGGCGATGAGGATGGCGAGTGACGTACACCAGAAGGTGCCGGCGAGGAAAGGTAGGAATCCGAACTTGCCTTCCATCGGTCGCCAGTTGCTCTCCGTGAGAAGGTCCCACAGATGATACTGGCTCAATATCGGTTCCGACTTGATAAACAGTCCCACTGCCATGATGATTACCAGGAAAATGGAGGCGATGGTCAAGAGAAACATCACCTGTCCTGCTATCTTATCCTTTGCTATTCTATAATTCATACTCTTATGTTATTATGTGGTGGATTTGCAATCCGCTCTATCCGAATAGGCTAACGCCCAATCCCAGCAGCAGGAATGCTGCAGCCTCCAGGATATTGATGATCAAATTCTTCATAAGCCAATCTTATTTTATAATCTCAGAAAAGAGAAAACCTAGCTTCTCTGATGCAATCCGCACTCTCGATGTTCAGGCGATTCCCACCACCATCTTCCGGCCCGGATATCCTCGCCTGGTTGGATGGCTCTTGTACAAGGTTGGCAACCGATGCTTGGATAACCCTTGTCCTGCAGCTTGTTATAAGGCACATGGTGTTTCTTTACATACTGCTCCACATCCTCTTCGCTCCAGTTGATGAGTGGGTTCACCTTAATCAGGTTGTGGATGTCATCCCATTCCACCACCTGCATATCCTTTCGTGTCACGCTCTGCTGCTTTCTCAATCCGCAGATCCATACATCCAGTCCCTGCATCGCCCGTTTTAAGGGTTCCAGCTTTCTCACCTGACAGCAGCGGTGTCGGCTTTCTATCGAATTATAGAAGAGGTTGATGCCCTCTTCCTTCACCATCTGCTGCACCGCCTCGTAGTTAGGGAAGAATACTTCCAGGTTGATGCCATACGTCATGTTGGTCTTGTCGATGAGCTGGTAGGTCTCCGGGAAGAGTCTGCCGGTATCGAGTGTGAAGATGCGGGCAGATTTATCTATCTTCACGATGATGTCAGTAAGCGTCTGGTCCTCGATGCTGAGGGAAGAAGAAAGAGCGATGCGCCCTTTGAATGCCTGCAGGAAATAACCGACAATATCCTCGGCAGGCGCATCGCTGAATTTCTTATTGAGTTCCGGAACCAAATCCTTTATATTACTTTGATCTTTCATCATTGAACATTGAACTTTATGATTACTATTTAATCAATCCTGCTCCCACGGTCTCATTCGTATCCGGGTCGATGAAGATGAGGCTGCCCGTTACTTTATTCTCCGTGTATTTATCGAATACCAATGGGTTGGCGGTGTGGATGGTGATTTCGGCAATATCGTTCATTTTCAATTCCGATACACCCTCTTCCTTCTCCAAGGTGTTGATGTTGCGGCGATAGTTGATGCTGCGAATCAAACCCTGGGTCTCGAAGGTTGCCTGACGGATTACGTATTTGTTTCTTACGGCAGCAGGGCGCTCGTTGAACCAGCATACATCCAGCGTAATATCCTGTTCGATGCTAGGCTGATTCTCGTCTGCCTTCACGATGGTATCGCCACGCGAGATGTCGATGTCGTCGTTCAGCGTCAGGGTAACGCTCATAGGGGCATACGCCTCCTCCAGGTGCTCCTCTACGAAGTCGATGCTCTTCACGGTGCTCTCCGTGCCTGATGGCAACACTCTGATCTTGTCGCCCGGACGGATGATGCCGCCGCTCACTCTGCCCGCATAACCGCGGTAGTCTGGGAACTGGCTGCTGATAGGACGAATCACGTACTGCACAGGGAAACGGAAGAAATCGCTCACCGTCTTATGCCCCACTGGAACGGTCTCCAGATAGCTCAGCAAGGTAGGTCCCTCATACCAAGGAGTCTTGTCGCTCTTGTTCACCACGTTGTCGCCATCCTTGGCGCTGATAGGGATGAATACCACGTTCTTGATATCCAGCGCCTCCGACATCTTCTTATAGTCGGCAACAATCTTATCATATACATCTTTACTGAAATCAACCAAGTCCATCTTGTTGATAGCCACCAGAATATGTGGTATGCCGAGCAACGAAGAAATATAGCTGTGGCGAACGGTCTGCTCCAGTACGCCATGGCGTGCATCGATGAGAATGATGCTCAGGTCGGCAGTACTTGCACCCGTCACCATATTGCGGGTATATTGAATATGTCCCGGAGTATCGGCGATGATAAACTTGCGCTTCGGTGTGGCGAAATAGCGGTAAGCCACATCGATGGTGATGCCCTGTTCACGCTCGGCACGGAGACCATCTGTGAGCAGAGCTAGGTTCACTTCCTCATTACCGCGGCTCTTGCTTGCAGCCTCCACCGCCTCCAACTGGTCTTCGAAAATCGACTTGCTGTCATAAAGCAATCTTCCTATCAAAGTACTCTTTCCATCGTCCACGCTGCCCGCAGTAGAGAAGCGGAGCAGCTCCATATCTAAATAACCTCTTGTAGATTCCATCTTGTTCTCTTTTTAATGTTAACTCTAAACTTAAAGAGCTATAAACTATCAACTATCAACTATTAACTCTTAGAAGTATCCCGCCTTCTTGCGGTCTTCCATTGCCGTTTCGCTTCGCTTGTCATCGGCTCTTCCTCCACGTTCTGTCACACGTGTAGAAGCAATCTCGTCGATGATATCCGCTACGGTTGTTGCTTTTGATTCTGTGAGTCCGGTGCAGGTAATGTCACCGATGGTGCGGCAGCGAACCAGCTTCTTTACCACTTCTTCTGTAGGCTTGCGCTTGATGCAAGGCAGGGCTGCGAGCCATTGTCCGTCGCGGTTGAATACCTCTCTTTCATGAGTGAAGTAGAGCGAAGGCATCGGGATGTTCTCCAGGAAGATATACTGCCATACATCCATCTCCGTCCAGTTGGAGATAGGGAACACACGGAAGTGTTCGCCCATATTCTTTCTGCCGTTGAAGATGTTCCAGAGCTCAGGGCGCTGGTTCTTCGGGTTCCACTGTCCGAATTCATCACGATGACTGAAGAAGCGTTCCTTGGCACGAGCCTTCTCCTCATCTCTTCGGGCGCCACCGATGGCTGCATCGAATTTATATTCTTCCAGGGTATCGAGCAGGGTAGTGGTCTGCAGTTTGTTTCGGGAAGCATAATAACCCGTTTCTTCCTTCACTCGTCCCTTGTCGATGCTTTCCTGCACGCTGCCTACGATGAGTTCGGCTCCGAGTTTCTTCGCCAGTTCATCACGATACTGGATGGTTTCCTTGAAGTTATGTCCTGTGTCTATGTGCAACAGCGGGAATGGAATCTTTGCCGGATAGAAAGCTTTGTAGGCAAGATATGTAATCACGATAGAATCCTTGCCACCCGAGAAGAGGATGACTGGACGCTCGAACTGGGCAGCTACTTCGCGGAGCACGTAGATAGATTCTGCCTCCAGTTCCTTGAGATGTTTGATAGTCTTATTGTCCATAATCTATGTCTTTTTTATTATTATTTTCTGGGTGCAAAGGTACTGCGTTTTTGCCACGTGGGCAATACCACATGGGGAGTAAAAAGACTACCATACAGGGAGTAAAGAACATACCATACATTTGGTATAAGGCTGCCAAACGTATGGTATGTATGATGGATAAGGATGTTTGACTTTTCCTGATTTCAGTAGACACTTTTTTACTTTATAAACTAGAAAGGTAGACACTATCAATTTCATAAAACTGAAATAGTAGACACTCCTTATTTTTTGTTCCTAATTTGATAGACACAATAAAAAGAATCGTACTATATTTGTAGTCACTACTCTTCCACTGGACTTACCGAACCCGGACTTGCTCTTTTGGTAAAGTAGGGAGCCCCTCGATGGGGCTTCCTACTTTTTCGGATTACTGGCATGTACCATCCCCCGAACTTGTCTTTTGGTCCTGCAAATTTAGATAAAATTTCTGAATTATAAGCCAGTATAATAAAAAACTTCAA
>ERZ1031651.86-NODE-86-length-13870-cov-23.046616_pt1 | contig 13870 bp, 7 predicted proteins | sample MGYA00516703_ERZ1031651 | MGnify/ENA primary metagenome ERZ1031651 (study PRJEB33719, sample SAMN04261213) | wastewater metagenome | biome: rural village; feature: human; material: feces | host: Homo sapiens | place: El Salvador | collected 2013-01-07 ... | reverse complement strand
AAGGCATGCCCCTGCTTCGATGCCACCAAGCTGCAGCCGCTGCTGGAGGTATAGGAATGGGAACAGAAAGAATCATCCCCCAACCTGCAAACTGCGGGCTGGGGGATTTGTATTATGTGATAGATTTGGCAGTTGAATCGAGTAGGAGGTAAACACTAATCATAGGTGTTTATCTCCTATTTTCGTGTTTACCGACCTCTCACACCACCGTACGTGCGGTTCCGCATACGGCGGTTCCTATTTTGGGTGCCATTCGAGATATGAACCCATAAGCGTTGGATAACCTGCGTACTGCAATTTCTGTGAGGAGGCTGCCCTCTGCATTATTATAGAGCTACTAACCCTCCAATATCCTTTGACATATCCCAATCTTCTGGCATCATGCTTGTTGATACCACATCGGATTAGATTTTTAATCCGTGTCTTCGGGAGTTTCCAGGCCTTCCATATACACATGCGTATCCGTCGCCGTAACCAACTGTCAGTATCCATAAGGAGTCGTTTCATATTGGCTAGGTGGTAGTAGCCTACCCAACCTCTTATGTACTCTGTAAGCTTCTGCTTTCTCTTGGCATATCCCCATCCATTGCTTCGGGAAGTCAACTCCTTGAGCTTGGCTTTCATCTTGGCTTTGGCTTTTGGGTGTACCGCAAGTTGGCATTTGCCCTGGCTTACATAAAAGGAGTAGCCTAGGTATTTCACACCGCTTACGTATGATACGACTGTCTTTTCCTTGTTCACCTTCAAGTAGAGTTCACCTTCGATGAATCGGGTTATTGACTCCTTTACCCGTGTGGCTGCACGCTTGGACTTGCAAAATATCATCGAATCATCAGCGTATCGCACAAACGGGAGTCCTCGGCGTTCGAGTTCCTTGTCCAACTCGTTGAGCATGATGTTGCTCAACAACGGACTCAGCGGACCACCTTGCGGTGTGCCCTCCTCGCTCATCTCAAAGACACCTTTGTTCATAACACCACTTCGAAGATATTTGTGTATTAGACTCACCACCCTGCCGTCCTTTATCGTACGGCTGAGGATTTCTATGAGCTTGCTATGGCACACCGTATCAAAGAAGCGTTCCAAATCGAGGTCAACCACATACACGTAACCGGCATCGATTATTTTCTGCGCTCCTCGCAGGGCGTCGTGGCATCCTCTTCGCGGACGGAAGCCAAAGCTTCTCGGGGAAAATTGGCGCTCATAGATAGGAGTCAGGGTTTGATTGATGGCTTGTTGCACCATACGGTCAATTACCGTAGGAATACCCAATAGGCGCATCTTGCCATTGTCTTTGGGTATCTCTACTCTTTTTACTGGGTTCGGACGGAATGAGCCGTCCTGCAAGGAACGTATCAGAGCATCCTTGTTAGCCAAGAGCCAAGGGAGCATTTGCGCACATGACATCTTGTCGACACCGCTACAGCCCTTGTTACGCTGAACTGCCGTGTAGGCGTTGAGCAGATTTGCGGGACTGAGGATGCGCTCCAACAGGTGTTCCCTGTCGAATGGTACTTCCACGATGTTGTCTTCACATATCCACATGAAGGTCTGCGCTCCCACATATCCTTCGGATTCCGTCCTATCTTTCTGTGGGCAGCCCTTGACTTCTGCCAATGTTTTCTGCATTCTTTCCTTCATAAGGTACGTTTCAATTACTATCGTTTAATTTATAGGTTCTGCCCTTCATGGAGCGTTATCGAGAACTCCACTACTATGGCATCTGCTGACTTCTCACGGCAAGCTTTACTCCATGACTTTCGTAAAAGCAACTAATCGTCATGTCCGTGAGACCTCACTAGTTAAGCATATTGTCTTTCCATCTTATACCCACTTGATTTACTACTTGTAGTTCCGAGTTGTTATTGGACTTTGACTCTTTTTGCAGCCTTATCCCTACAAGTAGCCTTATATCAAGTTTCTGTGCGTTGGGTCAGATGTTTGCCGCTGACTTCTTTCAGATTCCGCGTCACCACGGACACCCTTGTCTCTCTGGCTGGACGATTCCCACTACTAGGGCTCGTTAGGGACTTGCACCCATTAGACAATACACATGCTAGTCAAACAAAAATATGCCCTCTTGCTTCGCAGCAAAAGGGCATACGCTTAGTTTTCATTATTTGATTTGTATAAGTCAATAAATAAACCAAATTTAACACTAAATCTTATAAATCTAATCTTACTATAAGCCTATTCTAAAACTCATAATCGTTATAAATAGTTATTCTGTACTGGAGTTTCACTTAATTGGAACTGGAGTGTTACTTATGTGGTACTGACAAAGAACTTATAAGCATAAATCAGGCATCCCAATTGAAATAACTCAATATTCCAGACAAACCAGATTCCCTGCCGAGAGTTTTTTTATTTTCTACTGAGTGAGTTCAATTTTCTTTCAGGCATAACATCAAAATACTCTCCGTTTACCTTTACTTTCACCTTGCATGGTTTGCGTTCAGCAGTAGATAGTCGCCATCGTGTCACCATTCCGTCTTTCCAATCCAAATCGACTTCTATATTGCCTCGTGCTTTTACGCCTTTCACCGAACCTGACGGCCATTTTACTGTAGATGTTGGCAGAAGTTCAATCACACCAGACTGCGACTGTACGAGAGTTTCAAGCATTGCAGCAGCCACTCCGTAATTAGCATCCATTTGCAATGGCAGGTTCTGCGTAGTCAGCAGATTGTCGAGCGTATTGTTGCAGAGCAATCCCTCAATCATATCGTGAGCACGCTCTCCATCCCTAAGTCTTGCCCACAGACACGAGCGCCACGCCCATGCGAATGCACGCAGACTGTTGCCTGAAGTCTTACGCAACTCCAAAGAACGACGCGCAGCACGAGCCAGCATCGCAGTTTCCTCCATATTTATTTGGTTTCCTGGATACACTGCAAACAGGTGTGAAGTATGACGATGGTCGGTAACGGGATCACGGTCAATCATCCACTCCATAAGATTGCCCATCTTGCCAATTCCAGGCTGATGCATACGCGCCAACTCACTGCTGAGACGTTCGGTAAAAGCCTTATCAACGCCAAGCGTACGTGCCGCCTGTATAGTATTAGCAAAGAGAGCTGAGACAATCTCCTGATCGTGCGACACACCGTCTTCACCACGCGGTCCTATCTCAGGCGACCATCCGTTAGGCACCACAAGCGTACCTTTCTTTATATTGGCAAGTTCGGGATACTTGGCAACATCCACCGCCTTATATTCGCTCTCAAAGCCTTGTCCACCTTCACCGAGGGTCTTCAAGTGACGTTCCCAATATTGACTAATCTCCTTCAACACCGGATAACCGATACGCTTAAGATAGTTAATGTCGCGTGTAAAGGCAAAGTGCTCCCAGAAATGCAGCGCATACCATGCAGAACCAGGTAGATTGACCTGCCATCCACCACCGCCGAACGGATTGTGCGACGTATAGACTATCCATCCATCGCTCGTACGGTCGTGACTTCCTATCGTTTCAAGATACTCATTGGTAGACATACGGAACGGTTCACGCATAGCATACAGATAATCAAGCAGCGAATTATGACACTCGCTCAGATTGGCAACCTCAGGCAACCAATAGACCATCTGCAGATTGATGTTGCTGTGATAGTCGCTACCCCATGGAGCAGTTATGCGCGCGTTCCATATTCCTTGCAATCCAGCAGGCAGACTACCGGGGCGCGACGATGCAATCATAAGATAACGTCCGAAATTGAACATTAGGTTTTCCAATCCAACATCCATACGACTATTCTTATATGCCGTCAGACGCTCAGCCGTTGGCAGAGCTGCAAGCGAAGCGTCAGAACAATCCAAAGTCAGACTCAGTCTGTCGTACAAAGCCTTATAGTCGGCAATATGACGGGCAGAAAGAGCGGAATAGTCAGTATTCTTTATGGCTTCAAGGCGCCTGTTAGCACGTTGTACAGCATCTTCACCACGGAAATTCCGCTTGAAATCCATTACATAATTGGTTTCCACAGCAATAAGTAATGTACACGAATCGGCACCTTCCAGTTTAAGACAACCATCTTCAACAATCAGACTTCCTCCGCTATTGCGCACTTCAACAACAGCCATGCCTGTCATTCCATTGCCAAGACGACTTGTCAGCGTCAGCCTGTTGCCAACCGCACTTGTACTATCATCGCTCCTATGTGTAGCAAAAAGAATCTTGCCATCCAGCCCCTTATCTTTGTCGGCAGTATAGTGCACCACCATTACCTGATCTGGATAACTACAGAACGACGTGCTCGCCACAGCTATTCCCTTACGTACAGCTGTTGACTTAATAGTTCCTTCATCGAGACAGATGGCTCTACAGAAACTATTCCTTGCTACCGGACAGCCGAAATCGACAATCAAATCGCCTACTGGTTGCGAACCTCCGAATCCATCAGTGCCAATCTCCGGACCATTCTCTCCACCGAAGCTCTTGTCGCCTTTGCTGTTTATGGTTCCCTTGTTCTGTCCGCCCGACCAATACGACACTTCATTAAGCACATATCTGTCACGTCCGCTACCGTTAAGCACAGATGCAGCCAAACGTCCGTTGCCTATAAAATAGGATTCCTGTTCCCACAACCGCACAGGATTGGGATACTTGCCACGCGTCAAGACATTAGTTAAAGGGTTAAGATAGTTAGTCTCCTCACCTTGTTCCCAATATCTTGTTTTACTTGGCAAGCACTTAGCCATAGGTTGCAACAGAACGGCGTCACCCTCGTACACGCCATCGTACAAGCACGATGTTAGTCCATGCTCATTCTCGTTCTCAATAACCTGCGTAAAGGCAGGCTTGTCCGACCATACACGATGCGCCCCACTACTCTGCGCACTCAATGATGCATAAGTAGCAAACAGAGCGCCCAGTACAACTACAAATCTACTTATCATATATTCTTATTGAGTTCAAGCACAATAACCTCTACATCATCTTTCTTAGGATTCAGTCCACCGAGCGTCACCATCTGTCCCTTCTGCTTTACAGACACCTTATAACCACCGTTCAAAGCATAGGCTTTACGTACACGATAACCTTTGTCCATAGCAGGCAATGCAAGTTGGTCTGAAGTGTATTCTCCGAGTAGATAAATATAAATACGGTTGTCTTTATAGCAGAATCCATACTTTCCGTCGACGGGTTGCCACGGACCGGCAGAAGTTGCATATACAGCCTCAGCAATACCATCTACCCAACTGCCGAACTTAGCCAAATGGCGTGAGGTTGCCTCGGGAATACATCCATGACGGTCGGGACCTACATTGATAAGAAAATTCATTCCGCGAACAATGCAATCAGCCAAATAACGCTTCAACTGACCTACACTAATCATCTTACTTTCGTCGTCCATTGCAGGGGAATATCCCCACGGTCCGGCTATTGTGAGGCACTTCTCTTGAATACGCTCGCGTATCTTGCCCGTAACAGGTTTCGGACCCTCGTCACAAGTATAGTCGCCTATCCATCCCGTACGTGGATTCATCAGAATGTCAGGCTGATGCTTACGAACCATTCCAATCAATCCAAGCCATTTACCATTTGCTTCATCACGATCAAGGAAGTAAGGATTTACCTGCCACTGATTATCAGGTTCAACATATTTGTACGATTCCCAGAAATAGGCAGCATCACGGTCGCCACCTTGCTCTGCCAGCCATCCGCCATCCCAAAACATCATGTCAATCTTGCCATATTCGGTCATAAGTGTACGCGTGTCGCTATACAGTTCCTCCTTCATGAGTCGTGCGTTCTCCTTATGCCACGCAGCTGTTGTGTAACCGAACTTGTTGGGTTTGCAATCGGTTCCTGTCACGTCGTAATAACCCGGATAGCGCCAGTTGATAAGCGTCTTGTACAATCCTACACGCATACCGCTGTTGCGACATGCGTCAACATACTCGCGCACGAGGTCGCGGTTAAGTGTCTGGCGTGAAGAGAAAGCATTCATATAGTGACTGTCAAACAAGGCATATCCATCATGGTGCATCGTAGTGAGCACGGTATAACGCGCTCCCATCGAACGTGCCACGTCCATCCACTGCTTAGGATTGTAGAGACTGGCATCAAAATATTGGTCGCCACTCTCGGCATAAGCCAGTTTGCGGTATTCCTCCGGCATTATGCCTTTGTTATTCATGTTCCATTCGCCACGCGCCGGACCTGCATATAGTCCCCAATGAATGAACATGCCTATCTTGGCATCATGCATCCACTGCATAGCCGAGTCGCTCTGCTGCTTCACTTCATAATCAGTCTTTGGAGCCGACATCTTGTATCTGGTAAATCCGGATACATTACAGTCATCTGCCGACAAATGAGGATTGCTGCTGCCATAAGCAGCCGACGTACACACTGAGCCTATAAACAGCGATGCAACAAATAGTAGTCTTTGAAAATTCATATAAATAATATGTTTAGGTTTCTTGAAAGAGTCACGTTATGCAAAGATACACATAAGTTGTAATAAACAAAGAAGAAGTGTGCCAAAATTAATTTATAAATACAAATCCATTTCGGCACACCTTTCTTATATATGCTTACCGCAGTTGTTCATAACAACACGATAAACGTCCAATCATCTTATTATCTATAACCAGCAATTCATTACTGATAGTTAGGATCCTGTACAAGCACACCGTGAGCCTTGTCGATTTCGTCCTGAGGCAACGGGAAGTACTCGAAAGCAGAAGTTACCACTTTCGTGTAAGCAGGATAAGCAGGATCTACTGCTCCATCAACAGTCTGCTGAAGCAGTTTCCATCTCTTCAACTGGAAATAGCGCAAGCCTTCAAAGCAAGTCTCCACACGCCATTCATTGCGTATGCGTTCACGCAACTCAGCCTGTGTAAGGTTTTCTCCGTCAATAGCAGGCTGATGCGAACGAGTACGTACAGCGTTTATTGCCTTAAGAGCCTTTTCGGTAGGTCCGTTAACCTCATTCTCAGCCTCAGCTATCATAAGCAGCACGTGAGCATATCGCATAATTACCACGTCAGCATCCGACACTGTGTTATAGTCAGGCAATGACTTTGTTGGCTGCAGAATCTTCTTTACACCAAAACCAGTGAATGAAGCATTATTTGTTTCAGTCACCTCAACATTGTCAGCACCTTCAATTCCGTCGCGCTCAAAACTTGTGTAACGTGTGTTAACCACCGCATCAATGAGACGCTCGTCACGGTTCTGGAACATCTTGGCACGCTCTGCTCTTTTCTGGGCTTCTGTTGAAGATGACGAATAGAGCACGCTCTCATCAGGACGAACTGTAAGAGACGATTCACCCCACTTCTTGCCATCAGTACATTCGAAAGCATTGACAAGGTCGGTAGTAGGATCAAGACATGCCCATGCACCGAAGTAAAGGTCAAAGCTATTGGTAAGGTTAGGCTGCTGATAACGTACCGAGAACATAATCTCGGGCGACGAACCCTGATTGGCAGTGATGAAGTTGTCGCGTGTGCGCGGCATCAAACTGTTCTCAGGAGTATAGTTGCTGATTTCAGCCAATGTGTTCAACACTTCCTGCATCTTGGTCTTGTCGGCAGTGCCATCTTCATTATATGCATCAAACAGCAGCACTCTTGCCTTGAGAGCACGCACTGCATCAGCGGTGAAATGTCCTTTGCCCTCACCTGTATTATAGGCAGTGTTCCAAAGACTTGCAATAGCCTGATCGTAATCGCTTAAAATCTGATTCTTGATGTCTGCGCGCGAAGCCTTCGGCTGATACATATTGTCGGTGGTAAGTGTAGAGGTTACGAGCGGCACTTCACGGTAGCACTGATACAACCATGAGTAATAGTATCCCCTCAAGGCGTGACATTCGCCAAGCATATGCTTGCGATCTACGTCACTTATGTCTCCACCCTTGTAATTAGCAAGGTTCTCCATAACAAGATGTACTCTTGTTATGCCTTTGTAACATACGTCAAACACCTGTGATACGTAACCACCAGAACTTGGCGTCATATCACCCTTTGCTAAAGTGAGCACCGAACCGTATGTTGTTTCATTGTGACGTCCAATGGCATTATCGGTCAATCCATCGAAACAAGGAATAATCTCAGACAATGCTCCCGGCCAGTTGTACACGACAGAATATGCTCCCGCTATAGCCGACTCAAAATCGCTCTTGCTCTTCCAGAACACGCTCTGTGATGGTGAAGACGGTGGCTGCTTATCAAGATAGTCAGAACATGACGACAATCCCAACGCCAGCACACCCACAGCGAATATGTTTTTTATATATTTCATAATTAGTGTTTTTTTTAGAATTCTACATTGATACCGAACGAATAGATTTTGTTCTGCGGATACACAGCATCGCGTCCGTCAGAAGCACGCTCCGGGTCAAGACCCTTGTACGAGGTAATGGTAAGGAGGTTGTCACCCGAGAAGTATACGCGTACTCTCGACAGTGCCAACTTGCTGGTCCATACCTTTGGCAGCGTATAGCCGAAAGTGATGTTCTTCAGGCGGAAGTAAGACGCATCCTTGAGGAAGTATGAGTTTGCTCTTGTATTCTTTGAGCCACCCATATTGTCCCAATAGAGTTTCGGATGTGTTGCTCCATACGGATTCTCCTCAGTCCACATTCCTTTAATATAATCGCGGTTGGGTGCTGAACCCTGACGGAATGGATATACACCCCACTCGTTGGTATAGAACTTCTTGTCAGCTACGCCCTGTCCAATGAGCGAAAGGTCGAATCCCTTCCAGCTTGCACTTGCGTTGATACCATACTCAAAACCAGGGAAGCGTCCTGAGAATGTACGACGGTCGTAGTCGTCAATCTTGCCGTCAGGCTTGCCGTCGGGTCCTGAAATATCCTTATACTTAAGGTCGCCAGGCTTAGTATCGTCATTATACTGCTTGGGTGAGTTGTTTACCTCGTTCTGATCGGCAAATACTCCGATACACTCCAGCATGTAAAACTCGTTGTAAGGAAGTCCCTCACGACGAATGTAGTAGCCACTGATTTCCTCGGCACCAAACTTGGTGAGCTTGTTGCGCGAACGGTCGAAATACACACCAGCAGTATACTGCATGCCTGCGAGGGCACCCTTCTTAACCATATCGCTATAGTTGATAGCCAACTCGATACCAGTGTTCTTTACAGTTCCGTTGTTTACAGTAGGTGCAGACAATCCAAGGAGGCCTGACACCTGCGATGAACGGAGAATGTCCTTAGTCACCTTGTTATACCAGTCGAATGTAACGCTAAGACCGTGAAGCACCTTAAGGTCAAATCCGAAGTCGGTAATGGTGGTTGTCTCCCACTTGATGTCTCTGTTGGCATAGGCAGTCTGCTGATAGCCAGACACAACACCGTCAGTTGTCTTAGAGAAAGGATAGTCGTAGACATGCGAGATCATAGCCTGATACGGATAGAGTCCGATGTTTTGATTACCGAGCTGACCCCAGCTTGCACGCACCTTGAAGTTATCAAGCCATGAGCAGTTGAGCTTCTGAATGAACGGTTCCTCTGTCACACGCCATGCTCCTGAGAACGATGGGAATACACCCCAACGGTTTTCCTTAGAAATACGTGATGTACCATCATAACGCATATTTGCCTCAAAGAGATAACGTTCCTTGAAGTTGTAGTTCAGACGACCGAAGAGCGACTGGATAGCCCATTCCGCCTCGTCTCCGCCGTTCGACCAATTCGCAGTGCTACCAGCATTGATAGTTGGAAGATCGAACGCATACTCCTTACGGTAAGCATTCAATGTCTCGGTCTTCTCGTTCTCCTGGTTGTAACCAATCATAGCACTGATGTTATGAGCCTTGTTCTTCAGCGAGAGGTCGTAACGCAGATATGTATATAAATTGGTGTAGAACACACGGCTGTCTGATACTGTCAGACCTGATCCACCCTTATCAAGGGTACCCGACTGCTCTCCAGTGTGATAGTTGTATATTGGTGTTGAGCTTCCCCTCCAGTCCTTGGACTTGCTTGAGTTGAGTCTGACAGCACCCTTAGTGTACCATGTCAAGCCCTTCAGCAGCTTCACTTCAAGCCACATCTGAGCGTTGATGTCGAAGTTGCGCCAGCGCTTCATGGCATTGTCACCGATGATAGCCACCATATTCTTGTTGTGTGCCTCATTCGGATATGCGCTGCTGGTCCACTTTTTCACACCAGATCCATCATCTGGAAGCCACGGCATATAGGTAGGTGCCTGCGACAGTGTAGAAAGGAAAGCGTCAGACTGTCCCTGACGTGGCTGGTCAATCTCGCCATACATCATGCTGGTATATGTACCAAACTTGATAAAGTCGGTGAGGTGAGCAGTCAAATCGACAGTAGCATTGTACTTCTTGTAGTCGAAACCACGCATTGTACCCGGCTGGTCTACAAAGTTAAGTGCCACATTGTAGGTGGCTTTTTCTGTACCGCCTGTCATATTGAGGTTGTGAGTCTGAACCACAGCCGTACGGAACATGTAGTCCTGCCAGTCGAAACTTGGATACTTGTCGCTACCAGCATTTTTGCGGTAAGCCTCAATTACGTCAGAATCATACAATATGCCTAATTCAGAATTCTTGCGGGCCAAGTTTGCCAACTCCATATATTCTACCGAGTTTGTAACACGGTCGTACAAACGTGTAGCTGAGTGTAGGCCTACGTTGCCATGATAAGAGATGTGAGTCTTGCCCTGTGTACCTTCCTTGGTGGTAATCAAAATCACACCATTGGCAGCACGGGCACCATAGATTGCAGCCGAAGCAGCATCCTTAAGCACAGAGATTGATTCAATTACGCTTGGGTCGAGCGACGACATATCGCCAGGAACACCGTTGATAAGGATAAGCGGATCAGAACCTGCAGAAGAGAAAGTACCTTGACCACGAATACGGAACGAAACACTCTCCGAACCAGGCTGGCCGTAGCCCTGATTAACACGAAGACCAGGAACCTGTCCCTGCAACATTACCTGAGCATTGGCTACCGGACGTTTAGCTATGTCGTCGCCATTGACTGCCGATACCGAACCGGTCAGGTTCTCTTTCTTCTGTGTACCGTAACCTACAACAACTACTTCTTCCAGGCCCTGAGAATCCTCAGCAAGAGTAACGTCGAGGCTCTTTCCGTCCCACTTGATTTCACTGTTCACGCAACCAATATAAGAGATAACGATTGTTGTACCCTTGCTTACACCAGAAAGGGTAAAATTGCCGTCCAAATCGGTAACGGTAGCATTCTTGGTACCTTTCACTGATACAGAAGCACCAATAATAGGTTCACCGGTAGCATCCTTTACCACACCCTTACAAACAGCACCTTGCTGTGCAATCATAGTTGCACCCAATGTGTTTGAGGTAGAAACAGTACTCGCATTGGCGCCACCTACTAAAATCGTAGATAGTAATAGGGTCATGCCAAACTGACTTTTTTTGCTCATAATTGTTTGGTTTTAATTGTTATATTATGTAGTTTTATAGAGATAATCAGATTCTTAATTATATAATTGTCTGACTAAGTATATATTTCTATTAATGATTCTTATTGCTTAGCTTATTGTATTTTAATAACTGGTTGCAAATTTACGATAAATTTTAATAAGTTGTCTAAAAAAAAGTTAATAAATGCAAATGGGGCGAAAAAACATATAAAACTTGCTTTTTCGCCCTCTCTTATACTTATTTATATATAGGAGAGGGGCGTGGACTTATGATACACCCTCATCTTCATCTTTTTCTCTCTCCATACCTTTTCCTTTCCTTCTTTTTGAAAGAAAATCCCAGAAATTCTTGGCTGTTTCAATAAAAAAGCGTATCTTCGCAGCAGATTTATAGAATCTAAACAGATAATTTATGGGTAGATACATCAACCCCTTTACCGACTGGGGCTTCAAGCGTCTCTTCGGTCAAGAGTTCAGCAAGGACTTGCTGATAAATTTTTTGAACGACTTGTTTGAAGGCGAGTTTCAAATCAAGGACGTAACATTCAAGGATAAGGAACAGCTTGGAGATACTAATGATCTCCGTGGCTGCATCTTTGATATCTATTGTGTAACCGACGATGACAAGCATTTCATCGTTGAGATGCAGAACAGATGGGTACCCTTCTTTGTGAATCGTTCCATCTATTATGCTAGTAAGGCTTTTGTTGCCCAACGCAAGAAGTTTGATGAAGCAGGTGACCGCACTCCTGTTTTATACCAGTTTGTGCCGGTTTATGTGGTTTGCATCATGAATTTTATGCCAAGGGAGCATGAGGTGACAAAGTTTAGGACAGACGTGGCTTTGAGGGAGAAGTCTAGCGACTCCATGTTTTCTGATAAGCTTCGTTTCATCTATCTTTCTCTTCCCTTCTTTGATAAGAGTGAGGAAGAATGTGAGACTGGTTTTGAAAAATGGATTTATGTGTTGAAATATATGGAAGTATTGGAAAGATTGCCTTTTACGGCACAGAAGAAGATATTCAATCATCTAGCTAAATTGGCGGATGTTCGTTGCTTGAGTAGTGAGGAGCAAGAAAAATACGATGAAAGTATTAAGGCTGTTGATGATTACTACTCCGGTCTTTATGGCTCGTATGTTGAAGGCGAGGAAAAGGGTATTGCTAAAGGACGTGTGGAAGGTAGAGCAGAAGGACGTGCTGAAGGTGAGTTGTCCAAAGGTTTGACTGTAGCCCGTAACTTGTTGGCAATTGGTATGTCTTGGCCTCAGATTATGCAGATAACTGGATTAACTGAAGAGCAATTGAAGCAGCTTAAGTCGTAGTGTACGTTACAGAGTATACTAGCTTCCCTCTAAATCCTCAGATGCAGGCAGAACTCCTGGAGATTTTCAAGGAAAGAGGTGCCGACCTCAGTCTGGGTTTGACAGCTGGATTAAAAAGTTATTTTGCCAAATCTGTGTTGAAAAACTGCGATTTGGCAAAATAGCGAATTGTTATTCTGCCAAATCTATGTTAAAAACTGCGATTTGGCAAAATAGTAGAGAGAAAATTTGGCTAAGTCACTATAAAATAGTATCTTTACAAAATCTGTCAGCATATTGGCTGCCTGATGGGGGCAATACGGTAGATGAAAGAATGTGGTGAATAATAACTAAAATGGTAAAATATGAAATCTATTAACTTGATTATCTTGTTTTTGATGGCTGTATTGCCAACCTATGCTCGTGGCAATCTGCATGATCAGTACAATCTGCAGCAACAGCAAGAAAAGAAAAAGAAAGAACATACTGTGGAAGTTTATGGTAACGTGAAAGATTCGTTTACCCAGGCCTATCTGAAGGCTTTTGTCACGGTGATGGACAAGGACAGCAACGTGATAGATACCATGACTACGAGAGGAAGGGGAAAACGCCTCTTCTATTTTACCCGTGTTCCTGCACGTCCCGCTACTTATATCATCAAGGCAGAGTGTGATGGCTATGAGACGAAGTGCATCAATCATACCATTAAATATATTGCACGCAATAAAGAATTCTCATTCCCTTCGCTTTTGCTCAAGAAGAAATTCAATCAGGATGTTGCCCTCGACGACGTGGTGGTGACAGGCACCAAGGTGAAGCTGGCTTACCGTGGCGATACGCTTGTCTTTAACGCCAGCGCATTCAATGTGCCTGATGGCTCCATGCTCGACGCTCTTATCAGACAGATGCCGGGAGCTGAAATGAAGAGTAATGGCGATATTTACGTGAACGGCAAAAAGATAGATTATCTGCTCCTTAACGGAAAAGACTTTTTCAAGGGAAAGAACCAGGTGATGCTTGACAACCTTCCTTACTATACCGTAAAGGAACTGAAGGTGTATGACCGTTCTTCAGAAAAAAGCCGACTCATGGGTAAGGAAATGGAGAAGAAAGACTATGTGATGGATGTGGCCCTGAAGCGTGAGTACTCCCGTG
>ERZ1031651.76-NODE-76-length-14613-cov-5.042382_pt1 | contig 14613 bp, 27 predicted proteins | sample MGYA00516703_ERZ1031651 | MGnify/ENA primary metagenome ERZ1031651 (study PRJEB33719, sample SAMN04261213) | wastewater metagenome | biome: rural village; feature: human; material: feces | host: Homo sapiens | place: El Salvador | collected 2013-01-07 ... | reverse complement strand
TAGAACAATGTTCTGTTAAGTCCGTGGACGAGCTTACAGACGAACAGGTTGTGAACTACTATAGCAAAGGAAATGCAGGTGTAGCTCAAATGTGCGCAGTAGAATTAGCTCTACAAAACTATCCTATTAGCGGCTTTACGAGAGAAGAAATAATGCTCTCTATTCGCAAGGCAATGAAAACTAAAACAAAGTTTGGTCTGACCTATATTACCAATGAATCAGCCGTAGGTCCTACCGAAAGAAAATCAAGATGGGTGGTAGAACCATAGACTACCACCTATCTTTTTGTCGGTTTGTTTAGCTTATAATACTTCTCATAGAGAGCCATAGCTTCATTATAAAGCCTTGGCAAAACCTTTTTGAAGTATTTATTGTTAGACCAATAATTTTCGCTTAAATGGGCTATAATCTCAGCTAAACAATTATGCGAACTCGATGCGAAGTAATCGACTTCGTGTCCTAACATTCCCTGTATCCAGTTGTGGTCTTTGTCGATAGCTTGCAAAGTATCAGAGATTTTGCCAAATTGTTCCGTTACATCATACGTTTTGTCTTTTACGAGTTTGAGCTCTTCAAATAGTCTATCAGCGATTTTCCATCGCGAAACACCTTCTCCATCTACGTATCTATATTCGGGCTTGTTGTAGTCTGCAAAAAACCTTTTGTAAAGATTCTTGAAGTCTGCATTTCCTTCCCAATTACCTTGTAATGCGGCTTTAGCGTGTCCGTATTCGTGATATTGGAGACCCTTGCGATACCATTCTGAATTTAAGATTCTTTCCTTTAGACCATCGAAGTCTATTCGCACATGATTGTATTTGCTCCAAAAGTATGCTTTGTCGCCGCTGAGGGTGATACAAGGAACAAACTTGTCAAAGCTATCATAAAACTCTTTCTTTCCGAGCCATTTGGTTGGACTTAGCCCAATACCTCTAAAGCCTTCCACGATGGTATGAGGTGTATTGCAGGATAGCTTATCTAAGCCATACGCAATCAAATCTTGATCCGAAGACAGCTTGTAGATGTTGTACGCACCCTCTATCTCACGATAAACCCTTTCATAACCTCGGACATCTATCCTTGCAGTTTCTATGGTCTTGATATAATCATTGAAGCGAGGAATCCACCTTGTAGGAATGATGCTCAAATCTGCTGTTCTCAATTCGTTCAGATGGGTAGCAGCTTCCATGACCTCCTTTAAGCCGTTATGATACTCGTCAAGAAAGACCTCATAAGCCTTGCCCCAGCCTTCTGTTTTGTAAGCCGATACTACTCTTATCCATGAGTTGACGTTATCAATGTTTGGACCATACAGATTTTGCATGAGCTTCTTTCCTGCCATAACTGCTTCCTGGTCGTCTAATGCAATCTCCAATTCCCAATCATCGAAATCATCTATTAACTTCTTAGGCTTCAACGGAATAGAACGAAGGTCTTGCAGTTCCCTACGAGCTTCATCATAGGTAGTCTTCAACTTTGGTCTTATCTTGCTCACTGGTTCGAATTGTGTAGGAGTGATATTCGTAAACTTCTTGGTTATTCCATCCCTCCAATCACCGAAATCATAGCTATAATCAAACTTAGCCAGATAACTTTTCTTTATCCTGCCGAAAGACTCTACAGCTTGACGAACCTTATCATCATACTTATCGAACATATCTGACAAGACAGAACGTTCACTATCAGTCATCATTCCAAAACTCTCTTTAAATTGATGTGTAGTGAGGAATTTTTCAAAGCTTGATATATCAACTTCATAGGCTTTAGCATTTCGCCTTAATGTTGCTATGTCAGAATTATCTACATCTATGTTATATTTCAATAAGTCTCTGTTCTTCCAAGCAAGCTTTATGGCTTTTTCGTCTCTGTCAGCATGGCGGTACTCAGCCGCGTCCTCAACGGACAGGTGCCAATACTTTCTGTTATCCTTCAAGAAGTATGGAAGGGTTTCAGCTTGCTCGATTCGGCTGCGGTTATTGCGTACCCAGTCATTAAAGTTCTTTGGGGTGCGAGAAATCACAGCTGACTTCTGAATGGAAGGAGAACCATAATACTCTTCATCGCTCATCACAATAGGTACAACATAACACATGCAGTTAGGATGCCAACCTAGGAAGACAAAGTCTTTTGGGTATATTCCCAACAAATCATCACAGATGTCAGGTGCAGGGTGGCGTTTACTCAACTTAATCTCATAGCCCAAGATGAAGTCAAATTGCTGCCAACGTGTCTGCTCTGCCTTTCGGTAAGCCATGTTTATCTCGGTTCTTGCCAAACGTATAGAAGCGTATTGGCAATTCGCGCATGTAGCGGCTTTTCCGAACTTTTCTGTATAATCAGCCTTTAATGAAGGGTAGTCTATCAGATACTTACTGATTCGCTTGCTGAGAACAACCGCAGACTGCCCTCTTTCTATTGCAGTTGATATGGTATGCTCCAGTTCCTTTTTCAAGGCTTGTGACTGATACCATAGTTTCTGCGAAACAGACAATCCCTTATCAACCCTATTCTGAAAAGCCTTCAAAGCATCCGAGTTAGGTTGGAAATACCTATTGTACTTATCTCCGCCCTTCTCAAAATCATAAGCACGTAGTACCTTTCTTGCAAGTAGGTCCTGCATGATGTTACTTTCTTTCCACTCATTTGTGGTACCTGCATAGATGAGGTTATTCATCTGTGCAGCATAACTGGTCATGATGCCATTGATGGTTTGTTTCAGTTCTGGATAGTCCCCAAACAAGAACTCCGCAGAACCATCATAACCGACACCATCTATAGCAATAGCAACTTGGCTAGCGATTCTATCATAAATGCTCTGAACTTGTGCCACGTAGTTAACTAAGCGTCTGTTCAGAGCATCGTATGCTTTCTTTTGATTGGGGATATTTGGTCTCATTTATTTCGGCTTATAATGTTCGTTTACACATTCCCTTTGATAGAGTATAGCAAACTCCTCATAAGGGCAAGTGCCCAACGTTGGCTCTCCCGTAACACTAAGATTACGTGGATTGGAAACGTGGGCACATAATTTGCAGAACTGAGGTTCTTTTGGAATAGGCTTAACCTTCTTCTTTGGAGACATAGCAATTAACCTTTACCTCTACAATCGTATTGCCATCCTTCTGATATACTCTCTGCTTCATGATCTTGGATTCGATAGTATTGAGTACATCTTTCTTTGCCTGTGCGAGAGTTTCCTTTGTTATCTCACGCAAAGCTTCTCTCATGGACTTGACATGATGGTCTCGCTTGTAGTGGCGAATGTAATTCTTGTCGATACTATAAGCCTTGGCACATACCTTTGGCTCTAAGATTTCTTTCTGTTCAAAGACAGTTACACTGATAGGGTAGAGTCTTCTAGCTAACTTGAATAGCCAAATTGCGATTTTCTTCTTCATAATTTGTGCAGTTTATTGCGTTTATATTGTTTGTTCACCCATAGCAAAAGCAGACTGCTGTACTGCTGCCGCATTAAGTTCATCCTGTCGAATATCCTCCATTGTCTGCTGAGGGTCTTGCGACTGCCCAAGCTTAACGATGGATTCAAGTTGACTTTCTACCGGCTTACCACCATTAGCCTTTTGTCTGATAGTGATGTCGTAGCTCTCATCCTTTGGTATGTAAGGAGTGATGATGTGGTCGCAGGTGACGTTATCTATCTCCTTTTCCCATTTTGGGTTCATTACCTTCAAGAATGCCTTGATTACATTAAACTCTCTTTCAAAGAACTCCTTGAAAGCGCCCGATTCCATGCGAACTTTCAGATGTGCATCTGTGAGCAACGTCTGTCTTGCATCGTAGCCGATATTACCAAGAGATTTCATATTCTCAAAGCTAATATCTGGCATTTGAGAAAGCATCCAGTACAATCCGAGGAGGGTTTTATTCTGACCGCTAACCGCTTCTTGCGACTGGTTCCATGATACGTATGAAATATCGCCATCATTCTCGACTCTCCATATACGCAAACTTTCTCCCTTTTTCTCCTGTCCGACTATGCCACCCTTGACTTTTGCGATTGGTGCAGCGTTATATGCAATCACGTTGCTATTGCGACTGACATTATACTCAAATTCACTTCGGATATTATCAAGCCCCTCGTAGATGGCGTGAGGTCGAGACAGGTATGCTCCAGGAATCTTATGGATGATGATTTCCTCACCACTCTCAGTGTTCCCATCCTCATCAACTTGTGCAGTTACTTCCTCCCACATTTCACCAAGGTTACTTTTCTTCCAAATGAAATGATAGTTTTCTGTAAAGGTTTCGAAGAATGTTACCGTCTCTTTATCGGAAACGGTCTTATCATATTCAAACGACATAGCTTGCATATCATCATACTCATCAATGATAGGGTACAATCTTACTCCATCCATAGGAGAGAAGGTTTTGCACTTCAACTTGTAGTTTGATTCAAAACCATATAAAGAGTTATGCTTCTTGACTGAATACCAAATGGTGAAGATTTCACAGCTTGCGAAATAGGCTAGTCCACGTTTGTAGTTCATGTTGTCAATATGAGCACAATCGTAGATTTTTTCTAATGCCTTTTGGATTTCCCTCTGAATATCATTTTCTGGAGTGTTGTACTTTCTCTTAACTGGTATAGAGAATGTAAATTCTGTTATTCTGTTTGAGAGCAACTTTTCAAGGGCAACCGCTATACGGGATGATTTTTCACCATTGTCTTTATCACGAAGGCTTATGGTATCTGTCATTACCTTATGGCTTGCTGGCTCATATAAACTCAAAAGATAACTCCGCAGAGGAACCATTACAGTCCTTCTGCGTAGCTCTTCTATCTTTTGGCTGATAGTATCAGTTTTCTTGAGTATTTCTTCGATGTTCATATCTTTACTACTTTTGGTGCAAAGATACTAAAAATATTTAATCAACAAATAGATTTAACCAAGAAATTGCATATTTATTTTCGCTTATAGAGCTTTTTATGTTTTTGATGATAATAAAATAAAGGCGATACAAGCAAATCCGCTTATACCGCCTTAGATAGAGCAATAAAATATCTTATGCAGGCTTTAGTAATTGTGCCTTTTCTTTGTTCACTATTTCTAATACCATTTTAGCTGCCTTGTTTACGTCTGTCAAAATAGAAACGATGAACTTTGGTTGCTTTTTAAGCTTGCTGATCCAACCATCTAGGTAAGCAGCGTTATTATCTAAAATGCGACTGCTAAAGCCTAGGACGTTTCCGATAAGAGCTGCTCCAAGCTCCGCAACCAACTCTTCTCTTGCATAGTCCTTTTCTCCTTTCTCTTCCTCAAACCCTCTATTCAATCTAGACTTGTGACCTGTTGAGTGAACCATTTCATGTAGAAGGGTTGAGTAGTACTCCTGTCCATCCTCGAATATCTCCTGCTCTGTATTGCCCTTCTTGAACTGACTTTTAAGAGGTGTTGTAATATCATCTACCCCAACTCTGTAGAAAGCTCCACTTGAATACTTGTCGTAGCGGATAGGGCAGAGCCACTTCTGATAAAGAAGCATATCATCAATTTTCTCGTTGACGTACATACCAGCCGTGTCAGTCGGCAACTCATTCTTATCTTTGAGACTGAACTTCTCCTTCAACTTCTGCATCGTCTTAGGTGCTATCTCTTCGAGGTTGGTTTGGCTGAGGTTGAACACGTTGTAGCTCTTCAAGAAAGGCTGGACTTTGCAGTCTAGTTGGTCTGATCGAGTCATTCCGTTGTAGCTGTCTTCTGTTATTTTGTTTCCATTCTTGTCTTTGTACTGGATGGACCAAAATAGAACAGGGAAGCTTTTCTCTCCTTTGTTCACACTAGCTCCTAATGCCTTTATCTGTTTGAAGGTAGCAAAGATAGGATATTTGAATCTTTCTTCGTCCATCATGCAGAGGAACAGGAAGAATGAGTTCATTCCATTATATTCACGCCCTCCAAGGTTCACTGGGTTTCCACCATAAGATGTGGTGAACCACCCCATCTTCCAATCTCCTGCCTTCATCTTTTGCATTCGTGAAATCATCATTTCAGCGAAATGCTCTAAAACGTTGTCTGTCTTCATTGCTCTTACTTTTTATATGCAGTTATTATAACTTCTTGCCATACATTCTTGCTATCTCATCGTAGATATATGCTCCGCTTGTATGAGGACTGCCAAACAATCCAAGAATGCGGTTATCTACAGTGATGCTGTTTGTCTTGACAACAACTCCGTTTTTGATGTGGTCGCAATAAACTTCATTGCCGATATGGTAAAGCTCCATCTTACGATTATAGCAATCTGTTCCAATGTACTCCTTACTCATGGCGACCTCCTTTCTTTTGAAGTTGCACCCATGCGTGATACATTTTATTGAAGTTATCTAACTTCTGAAGGATTTCATCCTTGCTTAAATATGAGCCAATTAAATCGGTGTAAAAAATGCTACTATCACCATTGAACATAGTGATGTCGATGAATCTTTGGCTAGTACTTACAGTTATGGTATTGTGATGTATTCTGCTAACCTTTACCAATATAGCATTAACTGCTTTCTTAAAGTGAATGTTTGTTCTGTCTAACATTTCATTGCTCTTATTGTGACTAGTTGGTTGGACCAGTCGTTACCTTTTTATTTACTTAATATCTAAAAATTTAGAAACCTTACTAACAATTCCCTTTACTGTTGAACATGTTGAAGCGGTTTCAACAGCCACACTCTTACCATCCTCCCAATAGGTAATCTGGATTCTCAACTTGTTACCATAGAAGCAGTTAATTACATGTGCTCTAAGATTACCCTTACGAATGTCACCTTCGAAATAGTTATAACCTCCACCAAAATCACTTGTAACTGCTGCTACAACCTCAGCTTTGCTTGATACGTTTATTGTCTGTTTCATTGCTCTTATCTTTAAATTGTTATTATTTATTTTTGTTGGTGCAAAGGTAGTCATTTTTTTGCAAATGACCAAATTTTAACCGCATTATTTTTCTTAGTTAACTTTGTGTAACTTATTGAGAATCAATATGTTAAATAAATCCTATTTTCCTCTGTATAAGGCTAATTCCGAAAAAAGGTATAAGGATATAGGGAAGAAAAATAGACAGCTTAGAAAGGCTTATGTAAAGTATTTAACCTTTCTTTAACTTAACTGATGTTACCAAAAATTACAGGAAGCTAATTTGACAAGAAAAGCGCAAAAACTGCTTTTAACATGGTGTTACGGAGTGTTAATTAGGTGGTTTGTCACCTTTTCTTGTTAGCAACTTCCTTAATTCTCGCACCTCATTCCTCAAATCAGCGTTTTCTTTTCTGAGCTGCGAAATGAGGTGATTATATGATAGCTCTGTTGTCTTGTCCATATCACTTAAACTTAATAATGAAAAACTCATGATCCAACCACTTGCTTGGGCAAAGACCTTTCTTCGGCTTGCCGATGGTGATACTCTCAATCTCCTTTTCTACCTTTGGGCTATCGTCATAGTAGCCGTTCTTGAAGAGAACGTGAGTGAATGGTACGAACTTCATTGTACCATTATTCAGTTTCTCCTTGATAGTATTGGTGTCTATAAGCATCTCAAATGTCTTACCGATATGAAGCTTATCGTACTTATCGAAATCTTTGAATTCCTTATCCTTGATAAGGAGAAGGCGACTCATCCAAAAATCTTTAATTACCCGATACTCTTCATTCTTTTCGCCCGACACTATCATATCGAACCATTCCTTGCTGACGGTGAGGGTCAATACTTTCTTTTCCATAATTAACCAATTTTTCCCTCAGTTGATATTACTAAGAAATCGTTACCAATTTCTTTTCTTCTGTTCAACTCTTCGCAAAGAACAGATGTATCAGCAAGATTGATATGCTGATTTACATACTTCTCATTATCTGTGAAGGTAAGAAGAGTTTCGTCGGGGTTATTTACTTCCATTATATTCTCTGCACTTTCCGAAAGAAATTTGATTTCTCCATGGATAAAGTCATACACATTTTTATCGATAACTTTCTGTCTTGTCAGAGTTTCGACTGCTGTTTGAATCTTTAAGATTGATTTTTGCATTTCTTGTTTCATAATCATATTTTTTTAGTTTATTTGAACTACCTAATATATCTCCAATCTCGAAAGGAGTTTTGCCTGCCAACCTAGTAAGGCAATTCATTAGCTTGCGAGAATATCTTGCAGCAATCTTTTCTGCCTTTACAATACGATGGTCGAACTTGTTGCGGTATTTACACTTGCTCGAATCTTCACAGAACGTAACACAACCATACTCGTTATAAGCTTCCTTAAACTTCGCTTTCCAGTAAGGTGAAGGATGCTTACTTTGATAATCAGCATAAGTGTCTGCTTTCATTATCTTCTTTGCTAATCTAACTTTCATATGTTACTTCTTTTTATTACAAGGGCAGCTCTCGGCGTGAATAACACAAACTCCGTGTTTCGTGTCCACAAGCAGATAGTCATGCCCATTCTTAGTAAATACTGTTGTACTAAATTCCTTTGCAGGTTCTTTTCTATTGCTCAATGAGCAAACACCTTCAAAAGTCAACGCTCCTACAAGCAAACACAAGACGAACCAAACGGCTGACTTGGCTAAGTCTAAAATCTTTTTCTTCATACGCTATTTATTTTTTCTGTTCAAACTTTTCTATAAGAATGTTACAATTTTCCCATTTCGCACAATCATGTATCCAATCTGGGATAGATGCGTGATGCGAACTATGTTTTTTGAGCTTATCGCTCAATGCGGTTTGTATTCTCATACGCTACTTCTCCTTATCGAATTTGTTGCCGACAACATAAACTTCAAATAAATTAACAAACGGCTCGTAATTGTCAACTTTATCTAAACTCTTGAAGGCAAACGTTCCTTCTTCTTCAATATAAACTACCTCATAGAGATTGTCTATACACAAACGGTCATAACTGTCATGCACTATATCACCTTCCCAAATCTCCTTTCCCTCACTATCTTTCAACCCTGTGAACTGGCAGACTGTCGAAGGGTCAACTCTATGCACTATAGGTACATCAGGAAATGCACTACTTGGATAACCTATTCCAACATAACTTGTACTATGCTTTAAGTCACCTTCAACCCATTCTCCGTTGTCAAGACGTTTAGCCTTGAACTTTATGCTTTCTATTTTTCTCATAAGCTACTTATATAAAATTGTTACTCTCCTACTTTTATCAACCTTCAATATAGCCTTCTGGGCTTTATCAACCGAAGGAAACAAATACTCAGGACGAAGATTACATGCGCCATAATCCCAATAATGGATAAGCCCAAAGAGCAATGAATGTCTTTTATCTACACGATAAGCAAAGATTGGCTCATTCCAAGAATCATAATGTATGCCTTTAACAGCCTTGCTTTTATGATACATATCTACTATTCTATATGTTGCCATAATTATTTTTCTTTCCTCTTTTAACACGCATCATAAATGTAAATGCAAAATTATCAAAATCAAATTTGTCTCCTACTGTGCCATGAAAGCGATACTTAGTAAAGCACTTCTTGCATTCACAGACCGTCATATAGCCGTAAGGAGTGTCACACCATCCGATAATATTTCTAGCATCATCGTTGTAACTTTTGTTATCACAATTCTCATTAGGGCAATTAAGTTCCTCGCTATACTCTATAGACTCCCAATTACTAATCTTCATCGGGAGCATTTCTTCCATTAAACTTTTATCAGCCATAACTATATTTTTTTAAGTTTTATCCTTATTCCCTTCAAATTTCTTTCACCATCATCCCAGAAGCATGAACGTCTAAGATAGAAAGGTTGACCTTTAAGCCAAGGGAACTTATCATAAAAAGCCTTCCATTTAGCCTTTCCTGCCTTCAAAGAAGGCACTTCAATACAACTTCTAGCATAGCAGCTACCAAAGACTAATGTATTATCACAAACGTTTTTATCCATAACTATTCCTCCACATTTGTGCCGAATGGAGTGCCATCAATAAAAGTGTAATTATCAAATCCCTCCTTAAATGTTACGTAACTATCACTAACACAAAGATTATTAAGTTCAAAGGAAACAGAACGAATAGCACCAACGTACTCGAACACATTGCTTTTTATCCACCCGAATGGCTGATGTTTGAGCATTTCAGTCCAGCACTCTTCTGTGTTAGCAAAAGGTCGGCACTTTGGTTCTGGCTTGATGCGATACTCTGTATGTTTCCAAAACTCAATCTCTTTCATTTCCGTCCAATCATTCGGAACATCTGTACCTTCTATGAAACTCGGTTTTGTCCTACACTCAATCACTCTTCCTTCTGCAAAAGCTTGCAAGAAAGGATAAAATTCTTTAGCTTGATTTCTGTCCATAATCAATCCTCCAATTCTTTTAACCCTCCTTTAATTTAAACTGCCTTGCCAAAAATTGATTATTCTTTATCAAGTTGACAATTTCTTCTTCTGTATGAATGCCTTTCCAAAACAGTTCGGTATGGTCACCAACTCTGTCTTCATCAGCAGAGAATGGAACACAATAATTTGTATAAACTTCTCCATGATGTTTGATGAGATGGCGCCCAGGTTTTTTTCGGATATTATTTATCCAAGCGTCATTATCACATTCACACCACATCCCATATTCGTCCCCATTTAGCGTTTTATCAATGCCAATAGGAGAATGACCGGAACCCCCATTTGTTCCAAAATAAATAATCTCTGCCATATTCTTTTCTTTTTACCCTCTCCCTGTTACAGGAGAGGGTGGTTAGCTACTACTAAAGCTCATCAAACTCTTTTTGCAATCTCTGTTTTGTTTCATTCAGAAGCTGCTTGAATTTAGTTTTAAACTCTTCGTCACATTCTGATAATCCATAAATACTGTGAGCAATGTTTGTCGAATGAGAAGACATATTCAAAAGCTCATCTACTTTAGGAATCAAGCTTTTTGCTAAAATGTTACCTCTTTCTAATTTGTCTATATTCATATTACTATCTATTTATATCCCATAAGGGATGATTAATCAATCTTCTTGATACTATCAACTTCCATACTCCATAGAACAAACTCTCTATTGGAGCGAGTGCCGTCTTTCTTAGCAGGGTTGATTCTTACTTCAATCTCGCCATTATAACCTTTATAACCACGCTTTGAAACAATGCTTGCAATCCAACAAACATCACATCTGGAGCAGCTAACTTTGTCTCCAACTTTGTATGGAAGACTTTCGATGTAATCATTTACGTAAGAACAAATCTCATTGTTAGCATCATCGATAATGCTTAGTTGCTTGGCAACCTTTACTTTTAATTCTTCTTTTGTCATATTTTTTAATTTGTGCCCGAAGGCTGTTAATAATTGCGTCTTATCTCAACTTTCCACTCCTTAGAAGAGAACTTCTTTTTGAAGTTTTTAATTAAGCCTTCTAATTCTTCGAGAGATTCAAAGGCATTAACTAAATCTCCTACTTGATACCAGTAGTCCCATCTGTCTGGTTGCTTATCTTTCTCCTCTTGGGTGAGTGGTCTAACAAACTCCCCTTTGATGGTTTGATATTCATTTGGAATTTCAATTCCTCCCTAATATCCACCTACCGAGCTGTTATCACATACATTGCCTACATAAATATACAATGTTGCGTAATAATGTATTGCGCCACCACAAAGACCACAAAAAGAACTAATTTCGATATTCATGAGTCTTTTTTTGTCTTTAGTATAGCTACCCATAGTTGTATATGTTTTACCAGAGAGATTAAACTGAAATCCTTCTCCAATATCCTGAGGAATAGCCCCAGTTATCTTAGATATATCAAATCCCTTTTCTATTCGTAAATAGCTGCTTGTATTCATACGCTTTGCTTCTTATGCCCGAAGGCGGTTAGGAATTAACTATATAAAGTTGTTCATAAACAGTAGATTTCACAACAATAGGTTCAGAACCTAAGTCGTTATCATCTATCTTGATGGCAATTTCCATATCACCCTCTTCATCGTAAACATCTTGAAGCTGTTGAATAAATTCACTTATTTTCATACTAATATCTTTTATGCCCGAAGGCGTTAAACAATCAAATATATCAAATTAATAAATGATAATATAAAAATGACTACACCTAATATAAAAAGAATGACACCTATAGTAGCGAGCCATTTATCTTTAATCAAGTACAATCCGAAAATAGCCATAAATAAACCCAAAAACATTACCATTATTAATGCGATCACAATACCTACACCTCCATTTCGTGATTAATTCCAAGACCGAAGAGAATGTGTTGTAAATCTGATACTGAATGCATATTTCTACGTATAAGATTGTCTCCAATATAAACATACCATGAGTGATTATCTAATTCCAACAAACTCAACTTCAAACATTCTTTTTCGATAAACCAATGATACATGCGATAAAGCATCCATCCATTCTTCTTTAGAATCTCTTGGGTAAGACTTACTGGCTTTATCTCATCAATATCAACAAGACAATACACCAGCCCTTCTTTAGGACAAGACAAGTCAAAGTGACTTCCGTCTCTAGGCTCTTTAACAACCATTACTTTGTTGTCATACTCAACAATATCACCAATTATATATTTCTGTTCCATACGCTTTACTTCTTAACTTCTTTAAAGATTACATTCTTGTGGTCTGAACGTCGTGTACTCACACATGGATATTTTTTCCAAACTTCACAAACACCCTTACTTTCAAAGAAGCAACCTGCACAAGTTGCAGTCTCAGTTACAACGATACCCAAGACAACTCTTTCGCCAACTTTAAGCTCTTTCATACCTAACCCTCCACATCTTTAGTTGTACCTAACAATGATTCATTGCCGATGTAAGGAATGCAGTATCTCCAATAACTTTCACCAAGACAATGATACATATCTCTAACTTGATAGCTGAATATATTTGCAGACCATTGGTCTTCTTTATCATTTCTAACAAGTACCTTATCGAAAGGCTTTATTTCGACCTTTGACTTCAATTCAACAACTTGCTGCTTTTCAATCTCCAAAGTGGTGAGGTTTAATATTCCTCCTAATTTTCTTTCAATCTCTCTGACATATCCATAGGCAATATTGTTATCTAACTTGTCAAACTTAGCTGTTTCTGCATTTGTTACGTCTTCGTAACCATCTCTGCTATTAGAATAGCATCCGTTGAACTTTGTATAATCGCCAGATGCCCATTCTTTGAAAATGCACTGAAATCCACAACTATTGATAAGCAAATCGCCTTTTTTCCAAGCGAATTTACGCCAGTCACGCATTTCTTTAGATGGGAACAATAGAGGTTCTGCTTCTGCATGATCAAAGTACTTGCCATTATTATAGAAAGAAGATGATTCAGCATGGTGATTTACTACTATTATAGTATCTTCGCTGCATATGCTTGAAGTATATACATCTCCAAATAAGGGAGACCACAACTTCGTATTTACTGGCTTACCATTTAAGATTTTCGCTAAATTAATATTCTTTTCCATATCATTAATTTCTCATTATGTGACACTTAATAACCTTATGAACCATATCTGGCTGCGATTCATTAAAACTCTTAATAAACTGACGCTCCATTTCCTTTGGAAAGATGGGTTTTGTCGGCTTCGGCATAGTGAGGACGGCTTGAATCTTTGCCCCCCCCATCCAAGGTAAGCAGACATCTGCGAGTTATCATTTTACCAAACATCATAACCTTACCCTTTCACATAGTTGATTACGTGCTCCTGGGCTTGCTCATGCAAGTTATCGAAAGCGTCTTCTATAACTTTGGCTGTCTGATCGCCATTAAGGTTCTTCAGCATTTCGCCAACAACTTTTACCTGTTCTTCTATAGGTAAAGAACAGAACTCTTCAACAAGGAAGCTTTTCTGATAATTGTAAGACATATCGTGAAATAAGTCTGATAAATCTACGTTTGCTTTATATACTGACATAATCTTAATCGAAAATATGATGGTTCAACTTTCTCTTTCTGAGGTTTCTCTTAATCACTTCCATATCCTTGTGGTCGTTAGTGTGGTCCGCAAGAAGTTTGATGATTTCATAGATGTCATTTGCGTTATCCTCCAGGTTATCGCAAATGTTCTCGTCACCAAAGAAACTCTTGTTAAAGGGTTTCAGATGGAAGTAGTACTTCTTAGCTGCATCCTGCATCTGATTATAGTGCATCTTCTGCTCTTGCTTGTACTGAACATTTAACAACTTGAACATAGACTGCTCATCCTTGATGAGCTGATCCAATACATCTGTTACCATTGCAATCAAGCAGCCATTGACCTGCAGGCGTTGAATAATCTTTTCCTGCTTGAAGCCTGATGTTACACCCAGTTCTGAGAGTGTAACCTTCAAATCGTTTACTGTAACTTTCTCTTTTCCCATTGTCTTACTTTTAATTGTCAAACCATAAACCTGCATATCTCCATTCCCAGTAAAGGCAAGTGTCATTAGGCTTCTTGCCTTCACTATAGCATATCTCGGAATCTATGCAATTACTACATATATGCTTCATGATCATGGAAGTTTAGATACCATATAATCTATCTCCTTATCCGTGAGGTCCAGATTGTTCTTGCGCTTGAACTTGATGATAGCATCAATCCCGACCTCGCCTTCAACCAACTGGTAGATGGCATCCTCATCAAATCCCTTGTCGAGAACC
>ERZ1031651.69-NODE-69-length-15109-cov-12.842367_pt1 | contig 15109 bp, 7 predicted proteins | sample MGYA00516703_ERZ1031651 | MGnify/ENA primary metagenome ERZ1031651 (study PRJEB33719, sample SAMN04261213) | wastewater metagenome | biome: rural village; feature: human; material: feces | host: Homo sapiens | place: El Salvador | collected 2013-01-07 ... | reverse complement strand
ACACAGCCAACCTTAACGACTAACATCTTTTTTCGGTTAATCTTTGTATGATAAACCTAAAACTAATGTCTTTTAGAGTAATTACTTGGCTTCCTTCCAATATTCTGGAGCACCAAGACCTACAGCGAAACCTGCATAGGTATGCTTGCGAAGATAGTTGAGATCCCAGAGGCCTACTGGCAAACCAGGACGCCAACCTGAATCCTTAGGAGCATCTGTAGCACACCACTGAGTGATACCATACTGCTGAGCAGCAGGAATAATCTCGAAGTACTTCTGGAGAACGAAGGTGTAGAGGTCACGCATCTCCTTGTGTTGTTCCTCTGTTATATCGGCTGTCTTCACTTCTTTGCCAGCGGCATCGACATAACCCATATCAAGTTCAGAAATCTTACAAAGCTTGCCACTTTTAGCCATCAACTCCAACATCTTGACGATATGATCTTTCTTACTTTTCTGAGTGTTAGGATCAGCATAGCAAGAGATATGCATCTGAGATGCGATACCATCAATCTTGGTCACGCCATCAGCTTCCCAATCATGAATCCACTGAATCAAACTCTTCAACTTGCCATTGTCGTCCCAATCGCTCTCCAAGTTATAATCATTGATGAAGAGTTTCAATTTCTCAGGGTCACCATTATGGGCGGCAAAACTCTTGCGAGCTGCAGCTACAGCAGTGCGAACATAATCAATGTCACCGAGATAATCCTGCCAGTAGAAATTGTTCTGTGCATCGGCAGCAGAAACGTTGCCTCGTTTAGCTGACTGCAAGTCGAACTTGCCATCACCATCTTTATCTTCACCAGAAAGGGCCTCGTTCACAACATCCCAAGATGTAACATAACCATTAGTAGCCTCCATCATACCATCAATCCACTTGCCCATTGCATCAGTAAGAAGAGATTTCTTCTCTTCATCCGTAAGAGGAATGGAATTAGCAGACTTCATGATATAAACCTCAAAGTCATCAATATAGAGAGTACCAGCATACAATCCGATATTTAAGAGCAAACGAGAAGCACCATCACCATTACACTTAGCTGTGACATCCACTTCCTTCCAATCCTTAGTAACAGAAATGTTCTGGAAATTACCGCAACCCTTATAACCATCAGGATTCTGGAATGCAGCACTAAATGTGCCAGCAACAGTACCCTTGATCTTCATCTTCAAATGATAAGTTGTACCATTTTCGAATATAAATCCAGGTTCAAAATTAACCTGAGCATTCCAGTCTGCGCTTTTAGCTGCATCATTACCAACTTGGCAAACTCCATTCACATTCTCAGGAGTATGATCCATACCCCAACCACCTAGAGACTCCTCTCCTTCAAAATCAAGCTTAGCCACAGTTGAAGGGATTTCCATAACAGGAGTTTCCATGTGTGAAATTGTGATAGACTTCCAATAAATCTTACCAGCAAAGTCTCCATGTTGGAACATAATGCCATTATTTGCCATTTTTGGAGATACAGACAAAACAACTTTCTGATATCCTTTACCTACAGGAATCGTGAATTGTTGCTCATCTCCACCACCCCAATCACCTAACTTAAAGTGGATGTTGGCATCAGATGCGCCTTCAGCCTTACACTCGATGACTATCTTATAATCCTTACCTTGTTCAAGAGAGATTCCTTTGACAAGCCAATACTGAAGCGAATACCATGGATCTATCGGTTCAGGATTAGTAATAACCACTGCCCCATCCTTATTCCACTCAGTTTTTACTGATTCTGGAGAACCTGACCAATCATATTTTGTCAGTGTAGAGCAATCAAGCTGATAATCTGTTTTCTCTACCTTCTGACTAGGGTCTACTTGAATTTCCTTATCTGCAATAAGTTTACTAAGATACTTCTTGTTCTGCTGAGAATGCCAAGCAAGCGTATGACCATAGATGGTCAAACCTGCATCCTGTGCATTTGTAACGAAATCCTTAACAGTATTAAAGTCAAAGGTTCCATCATCTTTTACACAAGAAGCATACTTCATGGCGTTGCCTGCTGTCATCTCCTCGAAGTTGCTACCAGCCAAGCAATATACAAGCTCCTGTTTGTTGAAGTCGGGCGCAGCCAGTGCAATACCCAACTTAAAGTCGGGATTGCACTTGCCAGAAGCCTTCATGTCTTCGACATATTTCTTCAAAGGCTCGTAGTTGTTAAGATACTGATATTCCTTCAAGTTCTTGGTCATATCAGTTCTGTACTCCGAGAACTTGTCATCAGCACATGATGACAAAGCCAAGAGAGCTACCAAGCCTAAACCAAAATTAATATTTTTCAATTTCATAATAATCTACCTATTATTAGATGATACTTAATTGATAATTACCGCAGCTTACTTTACGATATACTGAGTATCGAAAGTTACCACGCCATTGGTATTACCACGAGTTTGAGCTACAAACTGGTCGGTTGTCTCTACCTTGACAGCACCGAAGTCTACGGTATACTGGAGAGTCAGGATGTCACGATCCTTGTTGCCCCAAGCCAGCTTAGCGCCCTTCTCCACAAACTTACCTGTACCAGTAGCAGTTACGCCCTCTGTCTCGGAAGAAACAGTGCAAGTACCATCATTAGCAAAGGTAAGCTTCAAGTTGCAAGTATAAGACTTGAGGATATCCTTACCCTCAGCATCCTTGCCCACAACTCTCTTGACTGTGAGAGGATAGATAGCCTCTGTAAGGCTCTTGGTAGTAATCTGGCAAACCTCGTCCTTCTCAATAGTTGCACCCTCACGCTTCTCCTCTGTGGTCTGCCCATTCTCAGTAATCTTATCTGTACCACGGCGCAGATAGAATCCAGCCCAAGGGTTCATGTATTTCACACAATAGAGCACATAGTTCTGAGGCAATATCTTCCACGCATCGCTATTGGTCAGCGCAGGAGTTTCACCCTCCTGGAAAGGAGTACCCGTCAAGATCTTGCCAGCACCCTTCTGATCTTTGATGATCAGAGGGATGACATAAGTATTCTTTACAGAGGCAGGATCAGCGAAGAAAGCATCGTTGAGCTTCACCTGTAATCTTCCCTGCAAGTTGCCACCATAAGAGATGGTGTTACCTGCCAAGGTGTAATACTCTGCAGGCATAGGCTTTACAGGAGATACGCCATCAGAGAAATAGAGGTTGTCACAAAGTGAATTATCTACAGCCACATCCAGTGTGATGTCCTTACCATTGTAAGCACCACCCATGGTAGACACGATGTTGATAATATGCTCGTTGTCCTTGGTATTGTCACGAGTCTCGTCATTGCCCAACACCAATACACGCTCCACGTTTTGGCGGGCGAAGTAGACTGATGTGCCACCCTCGTAGTCGTCAAACTCAGGCGTGCCGTTCTCACAAGAGCCGAAAGTCAGAGCCAAGGCTCCGAGTGCAGCCATTGAGAAATATTTATTCATCTTCATAGTTTTCATCATTATAAAATGTTAGTCGTTTGTAATTTTCCATCCTGCATTCTGCTTCAGCTGATCCCACTTGAGGATTTCAGTCTGTGGCACAGGACCGTAATACATATAGTCGTCGTATTTTCTTTCCTCTACAGTGATATCCTTGAACTGTGGAATACCAGCCTCTGTTGAAATCTCCACGCCATGAACAGCCTCATTGATAGGAGCCTTCCAGCGGCGGAGGTCATTGAAGCGCTTGTTCTCGAAGCAGAGCTCAATACGACGCTCATTGCGAATCAACTCACGCATTTTAACCTGGTCGTTAGCGCACTCATCAAGATAAGAATCATCTGTGATGCCTGCACGATGACGGATAGCCTTGATCACATCGTATGCAGAATAAGCATGTGAGCCATTGCCCTTAGGTCCCCAAGCCTCATTGGCAGCCTCAGCATAATCCAAGAAAATCTCGGTATAGCGGATATACACAGGATAGTGATACTGTGCGTTCTTGGCATTTGGATTAGGATTACAATCCTCACGAAGAAGCTTCTTCATATAGTAACCAGTACGTGTAGAGTTACCAATCTTATTCAGTCCATTGTCATTGTTGGCAGTGGTGATGTCGGTATTGATGGTTGCACCCTTATACTTGCAGCCATTATAGATAATGTAGAGATCCAAGCGTGGATCACGATTACTGTAAGGATCCAAGTCATCATACTCACTGCGCTCATCTGTGATAGGATAACCATTGGCAGCAGGGAAAGCATCCACCAAGTTCTGGGTAGGATTGATACGTCCCTTACCATAGAGAGATGGAGGGAAGTTGTCAGCCTCCTGGTTCAAACCGAGGTCCCAATCATCTGCACCATTAGTCTTATTACCACGCCAGATAATCTCCTTAGGGCATGCACCAGACTGCAAATTATTAATCTCATTAGTCTGAGCATACCAAGAATTACCTGTTTCAGACAAGCCGCTTACGCCACCTATCAAATCGAGCAAACTAGCAGCGTCATCAGCAGCACGCTTATAATCCACATTGGTACCAGCTGCAAAAGCAGGACTGGCTGCCAGCAGAGAAACCTGTGCTCGTATAGCCTTGGCAATACGACCGCTCACACGACCACGCATCAGAGAACCCAATACACGGTTATAGTCCTGATAGTTGTCCACACCCATAGCAGTGTATTTTTCTGGCACAGGATCTGACTTAGTCAAATCATTGTAGTCCAAAGGCAGCAACTGCTCAGCCTGGTCCAAGTCGCTATAGATTTGATCCAAGCAAGCTTGGAATGTGGCACGTGGCTGATTGAAATCAGAAGAAGTATCCTCTGGCTTTGTCAAGTTTGGCACACCCAGGAGCTGACCATCCTCAGTCCAACCACCATGGTTCATCAAGAGATAATACATATTGAGAGCTCTCAAGGCATAAGCCTCACCCTTACGGCTCTCACAGAACATCTGCTGCGCACCCTTGTCCTTAGCCCAGTCTACCTTGTCCACTTCCTGAAGGAAGATGTTCAAGTACTGGATGCTAGCACGACAGCTAGTCCACTTGCTCATAGGGTCATTATTGGCAGCCCAAGAACCAGTAGCCATTTTCAGGTAGCTGTTAGACAAATCATTGCTTACAGCATCATCGGTTGCCACATCAGTTACACTTTTGGTATTATAAGGAAGCACGGCATAAGCATAGCCGAGAAGTCCCTGAGCATAAGTAGGCTCTTCGTAAATCTCGTCCAAGCTACGGTTGTTTTCCTGTGCAGGCTCAAAGAGATCTGAGCAAGACACCAACGAGAGTGACAATGCAGCTAATATAAATAACTTATTAATTTTCATTTCTGTATACATTTAATAATGATTAGAATGTAGCCTTCACACCTATATTATAATAGCGTGTCTGAGGAGCACTACCTATGTTCATCTCCAATACCTCACGGTTCTTAGAGATAGTGAGCAAGTTGGCACCGCTTACATAAGCAGAAAAGCCCTTAACCCAAGTCTTCTGGAAGAGCGTGCTAGGCAGGTCGTATGTAATCTGTACCTTAGCCAAGCGGAAAGCATCTGTGCTGTACATCCAGAAGTCTGATGTCTGATAGTTGTTGCTACCTGAGAGTGTGGTAAGACGTGGATAAGTAGCAGTCTCCTTGGTTGCCTTAGTCCAGCGATTGCGAACCACAGCTGAGTACTTGCCGTCACCCTTTACCCACCAGTAAGAATTGTTCTTCAAGCCATAAGCACCGAAGTTGCCAGTACCGAGGGCGAAGAATGTGAAGTTCTTCCACTTAGCAGTGAGGTTTACACCCAATGTGAATGGAGAGCCATACCAACCACCCTTGCCCAGGAACACCTGGTCGTAAGAGTCGATCTTGCCATCACCGTTTACATCCACATACTTCATATCGCCAGGCTTCACGTCACTACCCAAGCGGCTCTGGTCTGGAGAGTTCTTGATTTCTTCCTCACTCTGGAAGAAGCCAGCAAACTTATAACCCCAGATACCATCGAGAGCCTTGCCCTCACGGTTTTGGTAATCCCATGCGTTCATCTCATCACGCTTGGTAGCCTTGGTGTTATAATAAGTACCTGTTACGCCGAGCTGCAAGTCTACATCACCCACCTTCTTATTGAAGTTAGCTGCGAAGTCGAAACCGATGCGGCGATTATTGTTAAAGTTGAGCACAGGCATGAATGAAGCATCAGGATAGCCTGGCTTAAAGTGAGAAGGATAGAACGTTGGAGTAGAAATCAGATAACCCTCCATCGAGTTAACGAAGAAGCTAGCATCCAATGTTACCATCTGCTGCCACAAGGAAGTCTTGAAGTTGACAGAAAGTTCCTTACGCTTGATGAAGTCGAGATCCTTGTTGGCAGAACGCTTAGAGAATGTGTACTTGCCAGCAGAACCATCATACCAGCCATAACCATCAGCTGTCTGCCAGTTGGTGTCATAGAGATAGTATCTGTTGCCATTTACTGCTAAGTCAATATCCTCGTTGATGATGCTACCAGATACACTGATCATCATATCGTCTACCACCTTGCTGTTCTTCAAGAAGTTCTCGTTCTTGAGTCTCCAACCCAATGAAAGTGAAGGAGAGAAGCCTACACGATGACCTGGAGCCAACTGTGCAGAGTGGATAGCTGCCAAGCCGAAGTCTGCATAATAAGTCTTGGCGTAATCATAAGATGCATCCAAGGCAAGATTAGCACTTGAGTTCTTATGATACTGTCCAGACTTCGACTGCTGATAGCCAGAGGCAATCAACATCGCAGAGAGGTTATGTACCTTATTAAATGTATTGGCGTAATTGAACTGAGCAGAGAAGAGCATGGTCTGATTGTCCACACTATTAGCGATGTTCTGTACACCAGACTTCTTATCCTCACCTTCCTTCTTCAAAGCTACGATCATATCCTTGCCGTCAATGTTTGACCATGTTGGGATATAGATGGCATAGCTATTATTGAAAGATGTGGTGTAAGAGGTAGCATAGTCTACTGCAAAACGAGTCTCGAAAGACAAGCCCTGCAACAACTTGTGCAGATTGATGTTAACACCTGTATCAAACTGGAACTGGCGGCTAGTATACTTGCTCTTACCAGCAGCATAGTAATCTGCGAAGATGTTAGAAGAGTTAGCCTGTGTACCAGCCAAGAAGTACTTGCCATCCACCAGCTTAGCCACACTCATCAAGTCCCAAGCAGCCTTGGCATTAGGAGCTATCATGTCTGTAGAGATCAATGGACTAGCATTCTGTGGGAAGTTAGGACGCCAAGTAGCAGCTGCATTCCAATAATCACCAATAGCAGAATGTGAATCATAGAATGTGGCATTGGAGTTGACCCAAGCCTTGATGTCATCTGTGATGTTGACATCTACATTACCACGTACACTGAAACGCTGAGTGTTATTGTTCTTAGCCTCACCAAACTTCAGGAAGTCGCCCTGGCGATAATAGTTGATGTTGCTATAGAAGTGAGCACGCTTACCACCACCACTAATCTCAGCAGTAGCCTCGTAGCGACTATTCATCTTGCGAAGATAGTCAGAAGAGTACATATCGAGATTAGGATAACGATATGGGTTGGTGCCCAAGCCATGATTGTAGATATCCTCAGCAGAGTAGAGAGGAGTCAAACCGTCATTGGCACGAGCCTCGTTGTAGAGAGTCATATACTCAGCAGAGCCCAGATACTCAGGGAATGACTTAGCCACATTGAGACCAGCGTTAGCCTGCACCTCAACCTTCAAGCCATCGTTCTTGCCACGCTTGGTGGTGATGAGCACAGCACCCTTAGCTGCCTTGCTACCATAGAGCACTACAGCTTGCGCACCCTTGAGGAATGTAATCTGGTCAATCTCGCTAGGCATCACGTTGGTTGCCTCACGAGGCACACCATCTACCAATACCAAGTATCCTGCATTGTCAGCATCCATACCCCAGAGAGAGTTGCCATTCCAACCACCCACGTAGCCCTGCATGTTGTCAAGGCTATAAGTGTGGTAGTTTTTCTTCATCAATCCCTCTACATCGACTACCGAAACGCCGCCCAAGATGTCACCCTTGGCTACCTTGCGATAAGCCACATTGACCATCTCCTTGTCGGCAGCAACGGTATCGGTTTCGTTCTCAGCAGCAGTTTTGGCATCGGCAGCCATAGGAGCCAATGACACAAGACCTGCCAACAGGAACTTTGAATTATATGATTTGAATTTTGAATTCATACTATCATTCTTATTTTAGTATTACTATATAATGTTATTTTACCAACCAGGATTCTGACTAAGCTCTTGATAGAGATAAACATCCTTGATAGGCAATGGGAACCAATAGTGCTTGGCTGTGAAGTGACGAGTCAAGATCGCTTCCTGGCGGAAGTTAGCCACCTGAGCATCAGCTGGGTCATTATTCTTGTAGAAATCGGCATTCTCCACACGGTCAAACTCATCAGAGTACTTTACATTGTAAGGAGCCTCGGTCAGGAGCAACCAGCGCTGCAAGTCGTTGAAACGGAAGCCCTCGAAAGCAAGTTCCACCTCACGCTCACGGCGAACCTCGTCCATGAACTTATGTGCATCAGCTACATACTCTGGAGCCACATGACCAGCGCCACAACGATCACGAAGGGTATTGATGGCATCCTCAGCAGTCTTGCTAAAGTTAGTAGCCTTGCCAGAAGCACCACCAAACGCAGCACAAGCCTCAGCATACATCAGATAGATGTCAGCCAGACGCATATATGGCAAGTAACAGTGGAATGCTGAACCCCAATCGTAGTCGCGATCCACCTCATTACATGTATGAGGCACCAACTTCTGGATGAAGTAACCTGTACGGCTGCCATTAGCCACTGGACGCATATTGCCATCTGTATACAACTGGCAGTACTGCAAGTTAGCCCACTGACCAGGAGTACCATTCAGATACTTGAAGCCATCAAACACGATGTCGTGATAGAAGCGTGGGTCACGGTTCTTATATGGATGAGTAGGATCGAAACCACCTGCTATGTTAGGAACCAACTTGCCATTCTCTACGATGTAAGCGGGCTCACCATTAGCCATACCGTAAGCAGCTATCAAGTTAGCTGTAGGCTGGTGAATCACATTGTCATGTCCAACCACTTTCTGTACCTTAGGACCAAACACCTTAGAGGTATTCCAGTTAGAGCCGTTGAAGTCTGCAGATGGACCACGGAAGATAGCCTCAATAGATCCAGGCATTTTCCAGTTCTGCTTCTTGGTATAGAAGATATCAGAGAAGCAAGAGTTAGCATCGGCAGAACGCTCATGATTGTAGACGTCCTTATATTTGAACTCAGCCAACCCATACTGTGTCTGGCCACCCTCAACCAATGTGAGCAACTCACCGAAGACCTCAGCTGCCTTCTTGGCAAACTTCTCATCATAGTCGTATGTCTTGCCATTCTTGCTAGCTCCTACCTGTGCGCCATCCTTCATCAATGGGCTGGCAGCCCAGAGATAAGTCTTGCCCAGATAACCGAGTGCCATGATCTTGTTGATACGAAGGTCGTTCTTGCCCTGTGTGGCAGCACCATCATACTCATTGTCCCAGTTGATAGGCAACAGATCGGCAGCCTTGCGATAATCAGCAGCAGCCTTCTCTGCACACTCCTGATAAGAGAGACGAGGCAAATTGAGCTCTGAATTGAGATCCAAATAGGTATCAATGTATGGCAAACCACCAAAGTACTGCATCAACTCAGTGTGCCACCATGCACGGAAGAAGTAAAGCTGACCAGCAATGAGGTCTTTCTCTGCCTTGCTAGCTACCAACTTATCGAGATTAGCCAAGCCCTGGTTAGCCTTACGAATGCAATACCAAGCATGTGGCCAAAGTGAGTGGTTGAACTTATCTGTAGATGTAGGGTTGCTGCCATCCTTGTAAAGCCAGTTACCAGTGGTCTGCCAAGCACGGAAGTTGCCCAAGTCTACCTGGTGTGTCATACGGCCATCAGCCTCTGGGTTGAAGATTTCATCATCACCCCAGTTCCAAGAAGGACACCAGTTACATTTTTCCTTATCAGGGATACAGTTGTAAATCTCCTCTACATAACCCTGAAAGTTACGGAAGTTTACAAATGCGTCATTTTCTGAGACTGTAGAATCTGCCTCCTTGTCAAGATAGTCCTGGCAAGAGTTGAGCGAGGTACCGAGAGCCAGCGAGACGCATCCCATCAACAAAAAATTCTTTATCTTATTTTTCATTTGAATGTTCATTTTAATATTACAATGAGAATTTAACACCTAAGTTGAAGCGGCGTACTGTAGGATATGCTCCAAGGAAACCGCCACCACCGAGGTTAGCCTCACGGTCATCAGGCATACGAGTCCAAAGCCAGAGGTTGTTACCATTCAAGTATACCTTGAGGTAGTTCATACCGAGAGCCTTGATCCATCCCTTGGTCCAAGTATAAGCAATCTCTACGTTCTTCAGACGGATGTATGAACCATCATAGAGGAACTGAGTACCATTGCTGTAATCAGACTGGGAAGCACCCCAACGAGGAATGATAGATTCTGGAGAAGACTCATTCTTGTCCCACCAAGTACCAGTGTTATAAACATTGTCCAACTTATTACCGAAGCTTGTCAAGGTTACGTCACGAGTTACATTGGTTACACCATAGAACTGAGCGAAAGCAGAGAAACCCTTATACTCGATACCGATAGTGGCATTGTATGTATTCTGAGGGTTTGAGCTATAACCTACTGGAGCAGAGTCCTTGCTATCTACCACACCATCACCGTTGAAGTCTACGATGTAGTAATCGCCTACCAAGCGGTGGTTGTCATTAGACTCATGAGCTGGAGAACCAATCAAGTCATCGATGTCGTTGATAAAGCCACGATCAATGTATGAGTGATACTGACCCATAGAGTAGCCTGCCTCCTTCTGATAGTTAGGAGTGAGCTGAGCGTCATCCTTCAAAATTACCTTATTCTTGGCATGGGTCATATTGATGTTACCCCAGAGGCGGATGCCATTGGCAAATTTCTTGTTGAGCTTCAACTCCAACTCGTAACCACTGGTACGAACCTTACCCTTATTGATAGTAGGAGCTGTAGTACCAAAGTAAGATGGGATGGAGCGGTTATCACCAAAGATCAAAATGTCGTTACGACGGTCGCAGAAGAAATCGAGCGAACCGGTAATCAAACCACCCAAGAAACCATAATCAATACCGAAGTTGGTCTTCTTCACAGTCTCCCACTTCACATCTTTATTACCCAATGTATTCTGGCGATACCATGTGTAGATACTGTTGGTATGGTCAAGATCCATCGCTGTGTTGCCTCCGTATGCCCACTGGTTCATGTAAAGCCAACGACGAGAAGAGTCGAATGGATCGCCCAGGTTATCATCACCAATCTCACCGTAAGATGCACGGAACTTCAACATATCAATGATGTGCTTGTCACGAAGATACTTCATGAAGTTTTCCTCAGTGATGGTCCAACCGATAGCTCCAGAATTGAAGAAGGCGAAGCGATTGTCCTTGCTAAACTTTTCTGATCCGTTGTAAGCACCGTTATACTCGATGTTGTAACGACCAGCATAGCTATAAGTAGCACGGAACGCCCAGTCCTCACGGTAAGTAGGCATCACACTACCACGTGCATTCTCCTGACGAGAGAACAAGCCCATGGCTGTAACATCATGCTGTCCGAACTTGCGAGCCCAGTTGAGCTGCAACTGATAGTAAAGATTGCGAACTGTCTGGTTGTTATCAACCGAACCACCTGAAGTACTCCAGTTAACGCCCTGTTTCCAGTCGAACTTATTGTTTGACTCATATACCTGACCATATGTTATATTGCCAGTCTCCGGATCAACATACTTGGTCTGAGCTGTATTGTTCAAGTCATTGATACCACGGCTCGTCTCAACAAACACGTTGTCCCAAGAAACGGTACCACGCAAGTTCAAGCCCTTGGTGATGAAGTCGAGTTTCTGCTCCAAGGTAAAGTCGGTATTGATACGAGTAGTAGTAGCCTGCGCTGTACCACCGATGGCGAGATTCTGAGCAGAGTTACTTACGTTAGACGCATTTGGATAATAACCCCAAGAGCCATCGCTATACTGAGGCAAGAATACATCTGGAGCGATGTTATAAGCACCAGCCCACTGCTGACCAATCTGCCACTCGCTATTGCTCATGTTGCTCCAAGGAGCCTTGCGCACACCATTAGAACCAGATACATTTACCTTTAATGTAGTAGTTTTAGTGATAGAGAAGTCCAAGTTACTGCGCACATTGATACGATTGTATCCATAGCCAGAGTTATAGTTACGTCCGTTATCATACTCACGGAAGAGGTCACCCTCGTGTACAAAGTCGGCAGAAGCAAAATACTTCACGAAGCTTGTACCACCGCTCACATTGACATTGGCATTATATGACATGGCGCTCTTCTTGAAGAGGGCATCCTGCCAATCCACGTTAGCATAACGCTCACGCTGCTCATCCGTAGTCTGGTTACGATAGTTCTCAATAAATGATTGAGGACGGATGTAAGACCAAGATTCAGGAGAAACGCCCAACTCATGCTCCACTGCCCTGTTGCGGAACATCAAGGCATCGTATGAATCATACTTGTTAGGCAACTTAGAAGGAGCCTTCAATGTAGCGTTGAAGCCAACATCAATCTTAGCCTTGCCTTCCTTACCACGCTTGGTGGTAATCAAGATGACACCATTGGCACCCTTCACACCATAGACTGCTGTAGCGGAAGCATCCTTCAATACGGAGATACTCTCCACTGAAGAGATATCCACGCTGCTCATAGGACGCTCGATACCATCGACTAGGACGAGAGGGTCACTGTTGTTCCAAGAACTAGCACCACGAATGATGATCTGTGGCTCCTCCTCACCAGGCATACCATTGCCCTGAACAGTTACCACACCAGGAAGGTTACCAGTTAAGGCAGCACCAATGTCGCTGACACCGGCAGCACGTTCCAGCACCTCACCTGTGGTCTGTGCAATAGAACCTACGACAGAAGCCTTCTTCTGCTGACCATAACCAACGACTACAACTTCGCCGATGGCGTTGTCGTCTTCAAGAGTAAGTTTGAACTCTCTCTTCGTACCAATCTTTACTTCCTTGGTCTTCATACCTACGTATGTAAATACGAGGATAGAATTCTCTGAAGGAACACTGATACTGAAATTACCATCTAAGTCGGTGACAGCACCGACACCGGGATTTCCCTTTACTTTTACAGTGGCACCTATCAGAGGCTCACCTGTACCGTCAACAAGATTACCCTTGACCTGGATCTTCTGTGCCTGAGCATTCAGGCTGCAGAAAGCTCCCACCAAGCATAAGGCTGCTGTCCGTTTCATTGTTAACACTTGTTCAATCATGTTCTATTCATTTTTGATTTATGTTTTATAGTTTATGCATTCACATATTTTATATGATTGTCTATTCACGGGTGCAAAGATACTTGTTTCATTTCAGATACACTTTGTCTCTTGTAACAGATACTTTGCCGTTAATAACAAACTTTGCAAGAACGAGCCTTTCCGCCCTTTAACAATTGTTTCACTACATAAATACCTTTTTCAGGTTTATTCACTTTTACACCAGCTATATTATAATAATAGGTGGCGATAACTTCTTCATCGTTCACATTCTGCTCAATTCCCGTATCCGTCTGTTTCATGTACCATTCCTTGTACCAGTTCATGCAGGCATAGCCGCAGCACTCTTCAAAGAGTTTGTGCTTCTTGGCATTCTGGAAGCCCGGAATCACCTTGCCCGTCTTCAGATACTCGTCTATGTCGTAATACTCCTGAGGATGGGTAAGGGTCATACCGATGTTGCCGTAATGGTCGTGCACTGCCTTCCATGCCAAGCCCCATTTCGAGGTGGATGCCGTTGCCCAGCTGCCCAGGTTAGGCTGAGTCCACTGGCCCCATTCGTTGTAGTGACCTTCGTTCGCCTTGTCAGGATCTTCCGGACTCCAGTCTATCTCCGTTACCATGATAGGCTTCGTCTCTACCATCGGCACCTGAGCCTGGAATTGCTTGATGAAGGCATTGTGATCACAGTTCTTGTCGCTGGCATTATACCATCCGGAATAAACATGTACAGCATAAGAGAAGTTGTTCTCGCTATCGGTGATAGGATGCTTGACGTAATCCTGATACTGGCTCTGATAACCCGCACCCGGAACCCAGATGATTCCCTTGAAGCCAGTGGCACGAATCTCATCTACCACAGGTTGGAAGAAATCATGGAGAGCCTTGTCTGATTTAGAGCCATCTGCCAGCAACACATTAATAGGCTCATTGGCTAGCTCGATGCTCACCTGTCCGGCATTCTTCTGGATGGTGGCATTGGAAGCGAAGCGTTTCCACACCTTCTTAAGATATGCCTGATATTCATCTCCCACCTTGATATTCTGTGGACAAACGCCAGGAGGGCGAACGATTACATATAGTCCATGAGCCAAGGCTTTCTTCACAAGCTTGATATAAAGTCTGCTCAAGAATGTCTCGTATCGAGTCTCATTAAAATACTGGATATTGTTTTCACCCGTTCCTGTTGGCGCATTATAGTTGGTCCAGCATGGGTCCATGTGCAGACGGAAGACGGTGCAATAAGCTCCCTGCTCCTTATCAGTGATGGCGGTAAACATCTTCTCGAAATAATTGAGACAAGGTGTAATGTCGCTGACATTGTATCCGCCCGTGCCCCAACGATTGCCGTTGAAGTAACGGTTCGGTGTATCCATCACCCCATGAAGAACCACAGTTTTACCATTTGCATCCACCAGGTTCTTACCCTGCACACGAAGTGCCGGCAGATTATCGGCAGCCAGTCCCGCCATTGACAGCATAGTCATAGCGAGTGATATTAACAATTTCTTTCTGTTCATTGTTACAATTATTTTTAGATTTATCATTTATTGTCAGTCACCTTATTATATTATGAAGGATTGTCAGGTTCCAGTTTACAGAAAAGGATGCTGGTCTTTTAAAATAGAATGGCGCGTAATCACTACGCACTATTCCCTAAAACCAATTAATCATGATTCTATATAAAAACCATAATATCAAAATCTTTTAGAAATTCTAAACCTATTCTACAAACTATTATGTATAAACCTAACTAACCTAAATATTCTAAATATATACAACTTAAAAACCGATGCAAAGATACT
>ERZ1031651.68-NODE-68-length-15172-cov-13.911557_pt1 | contig 15172 bp, 12 predicted proteins | sample MGYA00516703_ERZ1031651 | MGnify/ENA primary metagenome ERZ1031651 (study PRJEB33719, sample SAMN04261213) | wastewater metagenome | biome: rural village; feature: human; material: feces | host: Homo sapiens | place: El Salvador | collected 2013-01-07 ... | reverse complement strand
CTTCAAAGAATGAGATTACCTCTATTCCTTCTCCATTTGCTCGAATTGACTTGGTGAAGACTGCTTTTGTGCGTGTTTGTCAACCAGATGTAGAGACCAAGAAAGTTAATCTTGACGGAAATACAATTTTTCATAAGATGGTGTCTGATACGCTTGATGTTGGTGAAATTTTCTTTAATATAAGTAAGTATTCTAATAAAATTGAAATTATAAAATGGGATGCTTCTACTATGATTCCTTTATTGGAAAATTCTGATAAAGAAGGTCATTGCTATTTGGCTGATGCGCTGCGAAAGTACATGGTGTCTGATGCTAAGGCTTATAACTTTGATCAATTACAGGACATCTATATTTTGAATTATAAGAATGGCTTGAATGAGTTGGATATTATAGGCGCAACATCGCCACGAACCATATTCTTTAGTACGGCTAATAGACTTGAGGATGTGTCTAAAGAAATTAATTTTGGACAGGATCGACCTTTTGATTCTGATTTTCAGCCATTATATAAGCGTGACAAAGACTATATTAAAGCTTGGTTTGTTTTGGCAAAATCAATCCCTGATTTTGCAGACTTGTTTCCTGAAGTGTATGAATACCTTCAGATGACATTGAAAAAGTTGGATGTGAACTTCAGAAATGAGTTAAAGGGGGTAACTAAATCTGATCCGTTGGCAAGTAGTAATATTCAAGTTTCAATCAATCAGCAGACAAATATAGTTGAGGTTTTGGGATATCCAATACTTAAGAAGTTGGACCAGCCAATAAAGGGTAGTGACTTTGAAATCGTTTCAACAGCGCAGTTGTCGCATATGCCTTTAGTGCTTCCGGTAGAGTCTGGTAACATGTATGCAAATCTCCATTACACCACAGCATTGTGGGGTAAGGAAAATCGTGCAGAATATTTTGATGTGCAGGATGATTTGTCACAAAGAAGTTTACCGAATGATGGTACTTTGTATCCTTATTTGACGATAGGTGATTTCCTTGAAGATACTATTATTCAGGTGCCTCATACTTTGAATAAAAGTAGTTTCTTTAATGGTAATTATGATGGTCCATCTAATGCTAAGACAAGTTATCTGTTACCATTAAAGAGTAGATTCTTTGAGTTCTTCTCAACGGAGGAGCTTCTAACTCCATTTGCAGATGGTTCTTCCATGATTAAGATGGAGAACATCAATGATATGAGTGTCAAGGTATATTTGCGTGTTCCTATCAAGGGAAAGGGTAATGTGAAATTTGTGGAGTATTCCAGAATCTACTATGGTGGAGGCAATGCTGTTGATTCTTCTCGTAATCAAGGAGCAATTGTTGATGCGGATTTTACAGGTTTTATTATGCCAAATGTTAAGTTCACAGAACCAAAGGATGCAATATATAAGGTTGGTTGCGTTAGTACATTTAAACGTAAATATCAATTTTCGTTCTTTAAGGGAGTAACGGCTCTTGATGTAACTAGTGAATGTCGTAACAAAAATGGTGAGTCTACTTATAAAGCGCAGACTTATACCTTGGAAAAAGATAATTTTGATTACATAGTATTTACTGATGCAAATGAACATCGAGGAGTCTTGATTCCAATGTTTGACAAGCAGCGAAGCACTGAACAATTTAAATTTGCTGTTGATTTGGGTACGTCAAACACTCATGTTGAAGTTTTGAAAAATGGTGAGCTAGAACCGCATGCCTTAACTTATGGAGAAAAGGATTGTCCTATGACAAAAATGTTTGTAATAGATTCTACTTCTATTATTAAAACAGATTTGTTGGAGCAGGATGATTTGGAAGAATATGATTTTCTTCCATTTGTCCTAGGTGAAGATTCTATGTTTAAATTTCCAACTCGAACCGTGCTGTCTCATGCAAAGGGAGTTGATTGGAACAACGTAATCTTGCCTTACGAATTGGTAAATATTCCTTTTGCTTATAATAAGCGTGTGAATTTGGAATACAACGATACTCCTAAGGATAATATCAAATGGGGTAAAGGACAGGAGCAACGCTATATTTCTGTATTTATTGATTGCTTGATGTTGCTGTTGCGTAATAAGGTTATCATGAATGGTGGTAATTTGCAGCAAACAGATATTACTTGGTTTTATCCAATCAGTATGTCTCCAAAGCGAGTGAATTTGATTAGAACAACTTGGAATGCTGCTTATCGTAAGTATTTTGGAAATGGTGCGACAAACTCTATGACCGAATCTGCTGCACCGATTCAATATTTCTTCCGTCAAAATGCAACGGCTACTAGTCTTGTTAGTATAGATATAGGTGGAGGTACTACTGATATTGCTTTTGCCAAGGATGGAGATTTGCAAAATGTTACATCGTTTAAGTTCGCTTCTAATGACCTTTTTGAAAGTTCGTTGGATGCCAGTCTTCATAATGGAATTATTGACTATTTCAAGAAGATTGTAGAAGACAAAATTAAGGATATAGGTGAATTGAAGAAGATTTTAGATTCCAATACTAAGCCTTCTAATATTGCATCTTTTTTCTTCTCTTTGCCGGAAAATCCAGCTGCTGCAAACTTGGATAGAAGTGTGATAGATTTTGATTCGTTGTTAAGTGAAGATGAAAATTTCAAGATAGTATTCATCATATTCTATACAGCCATCATATATCATATTGCTCAAATCTTGAATCTGAAGGGTATGCCTATGCCACGTCATATTTCATTTAGCGGTAATGGTAGTAAAATCTTGCGTGTCATTACTCCAGATGATAGGTTGTTGGCTAAGTTTACTTGTAAGATTTTCCAACTGTTGAATGTAGAAAGAACAGATGGTAAGTTAGAGATTTTAGGCTTGGGCGATAATGCATCTTCTCCTAAGCAAGCTACTTGTAAGGGAGCGTTGGTAACAAATCATCCATTGGATGAGGATAGAGATAAGGTCGTAATCTTGAAAGGTGATGGAACATCTTTTGTGGATAGTGATGATACTTATGACTCTATTGATGCCGATTATATAAGCAAGACTAAGGTTGCAGTAGAAAAATTCTTTGAGTTTACTTTGGGCAAGTTAAACAAGGAATTTAACTTTGATGAAAACTTTGGTGTTACACCTGAGTCTTTGGCTTTGGCAAAAGAAGTTTATGCAGATGATCTGGATACATTCATCAGTAGAGGTATGACATTGGCAAAGGAAGATTCAAATGGGCAGGAAAGAATAAGCGAGACCTTGTTCTTCTATCCGATTAAGGGCGTGATGAACGTTCTTTCAGGAGCTATAAATAAAAGTTTAACAAACGAGAGAAATTGATATAGACAATGAAGAAGATATTATTGATAATAATTGCGGTTGTCGCTTTATGTGCATGTGGGGATAATCGTAGAGTGCAATCTTCCGAGCAATCGGGAGAGTCTTCAGAACAGCAAGATAGTGATACTTCACCTAAAGATTTGGCCGCCTTACAGGTGGCTTTTGTAAAGTCGGATAAATCAATACGAGATAATAGTTCTCGTATTGATTCGATGAACCTATCATTACAGAACGTAAATGAAAAGTTGGATAACAAGGTTGAGTTCCTGGTCGTTTATGTCTTGTTAGGTCTTTGTATGTTGTTATTGATATTAGTAGTTGTTGCTTTGATTGGCATTTATAAATTGCAGAAAAGCAAGGATAAGATTAAAAAGGCATTGGAATCTCATAAAGTTTCTATTGATAAAATGACGAACGATGTTCTTGCTATAGGCAATAAATCCGGCTGTTCTTCGCATGATTATCGAGAAGATATAGTTTACTTGGGCAGGCAGTTAGAAGAATTGAAAGCGAAATTGGATAGAAGTAGTAATATGAGCAAAGGTACGAAGACTTCTGTGTCAGTAGGGGGTAAAAAAGATGCAACATTACCTGCTAATGATGTAAAAGGTGGCTATTTCGGAGTGAATGATGATAGAGGTATCATAGGCAAAGTATATGCATCAGCAACGGAAGAAGCTGTGTTTCAGTATTATGTAAAGTCTGATAATCTCGTTGATTTTGAGCCTCTTTCTTTAAAGCGTATCAGGTCAATTTCTACGATTCGTACTGCAGTTAATGTCGTCGGTGGTTCACTCCAGGATGCTACAGAAATGAAAGTAACTAAGCGTGGACAGGCAATTCAACGAGAGCAAAGTGGTCAAAAGTATTGGGAAATTTTGTATCCAGCAGAAGTAAAATTAAAATAGTTTATATATATGAAATTTATAGTTCCTATAATTGTTTTAGGTATAATTATGCTTCAGTTCTATTTCTATGTAAAGAATTTGAAGCGTATGCATCAGTTCCGAGACATCTTTATGAAAAAGGATACTTGGGGCATATCACATGACGGAGAAACAGGATTTGTCAAAGGAATATATGGTAAAGGAAATATAATATTCTCTTCAATTAAGAATTCCATTAACAAATATCTGAATAATAGTGTTGGTTCTGTTATTGACTATAATTTGCTGAAGGATGCAGTGGATAGACATTGCGAAACGGTAGAAGAAGATATATCTACCCAGATACCTGTACCTTTGTATTGTGGACTTGCTGGTACCATGTTAGGTGTTATCATAGGTCTTGGATCATTGTTGTTTACTGATAGTATAACATCTTTGATGACCAATTCGTCAGCTCAACAGTCTGCTTTTTATTCTGCAGCTGATGGTGTGAGCGATTTGCTTACGGGTGTAGCTTGGGCAATGGTTGCAAGTATCTGTGGTATCGGTCTTACAACTTTAAATTCCTTGCAATTCAAGAAGTGTAAACTGCAAGAAGAAAGCGGGAAAAATGAATTCTTAGCATGGATGCAATCAATGTTGTTGCCGGAATTACCATCCGATACTTCTGATGCATTGAATAAATTGGTGAAGAATCTGAACCAATTTAATAAAACTTTCTCTTCAAACACTCAAGAATTGGGAGGTACTCTTTCTAAGGTAAATGAATCCTATAAGGTACAAGCTGATATTATTCAGGCTGTTCATGACATGGATGTTATGAAAATGGCTAAAGCTAATGTCAATGTATTGAAGGAACTGCAGGGATGTACTGAAAAATTGGAGGATTTCCAGTATTATCTGAATAGTGTAAAAGGATATACTGCTGCTATAGAGAAGTTTAATGAGCAATTCTTTGCCGAAAGTGATCGTTTGCATGTCCTTGAGGAAATAAGAGATTTCTTTACTCGAAATAAGGCAGAGATTGCAAGGAATCTGACTGATGAGACTGATGCTTTAAAGACGGCTCTTAAAACTTTGCAGAATACTTCTGTAACCAATATGGCTGAATTGGAAAAGGTCTTGACTGATGAGGTTGATACTTTTAAAACGATTAATAAGCAGTTGCTTGATCAATTCACTAGTCAGCTGGAGGCGTTCCCAAAGATAAATAAGAATTTGGAAGCTATTTCGCAGATACCTTCTGCTTTGACAACTTTAGCTAGCAAAATTGAGAAAAATAACTCGATAGCAATAGAGAAGATAAATAAAAAGGTAGAGAGAATAGAATTCTTGGCGACGACAACACCTGATGGAAGTCGTAAAGAAGCCAGCTTCCCTGTATGGGGTAAGTTGCTATTGGTAATGTGTGCTATTATGTTCTTTGTCTCTTCTTTATTCATGGGGTATTGTTCTTATAGAATCATGAGTGATACAAGTGTCATCAGAAATGCTAATTCTGTTGATGAAGAAATGGTTGATTCTGTTTCTGATTCTTTGTCGCATGTGGTAAAGCAGGAGCCTGTGGATACGGTGGCTCAGCTGAAACAGAATCTAGTAAATGATAGAAATAGAAAGGGTAATGTAGAATGAAGCAAAAAGAGTCTTTTTTCTGGACAAGTTACTCTGATTTGATGACTAGCTTGTTCTTCATAATGTTGGTCCTTTTTGTTTTAGTAATCGTATTGTTACATAAACGAATGGAAGCGACAGAGCGAGAATTGGCAGAAATCAAACTTGTTCAGAAATCGACAGAGGATTTGAGTAAGCAGTACTTCGAGTATAATCCTTTTTATAAGAAATATGTGCTTAAGGTTCATTGCTTTTTCGAAGAATTGCATTATGATATAGAAGAGTTGCCGGATGATACAAAACAGCAATTAGGGGCTGCTGGTGTTGAGATTCAAAAGTTCTTATCTAAACATAATGATAATAAGTATCTGTTAATCATTGAAGGACAAGCATCGAAAAACTCAGAGGCTTGGACTGATCGTAATTATGATTTGAGTTTTGAGAGAGCTTATTCCTTAATGAAGTATTGGAAGGATGTATGTGGTATTAATTTTGGAAAAAACTGTGAGGTTCAAATTGCTGGTAGTGGAGATGGAAGATATAATATTGAAACAATGCGTGATAAAATGTATGAAGTCAACAATCAGCGTTTTTTGATTCACATTATTCCTAAAAATATTATTGAAGATGAAAAAAAGTAAGTTACTTATAGTACTTATAATGTGTTTATTTGTCTCTTGTGCTCACAAATCTGGGCATAAGAGACTTAATAGAAGTGCAGAGTCTGCAACAGAAAGGGAATCTGTAAGAACTCCTGATTCTGAAGATAACGTAACTCCTGCTACAGCAGAATATGGAGATAATAATGAAATCCTGAATGGCAAAACTATATTTAACAGATATGGAAATGCCGTGTTCATGGTCTTTACTACAGATGGTACAAATACCTATCAAGGTTCCGGCTTTTTCATAAACTCTCATGGATTGGCCGTTAGTAATTATCATGTTTTTAAGGGTACTGCTATTGGTGCTGAGCAGATAAAACTGGTAGGGAGTGATACTGCATATAAGGTTACGAAAGTTGTTAAGTCCGATGAAGAGGAAGACTTTATACTGTTCTTCGTCAATGTTGATGATGTTCCTTATATACCTTTAGCTAAAGAAAAGCCAAGTGTTGGCGATAAGGTTTATGCTATAGGTAGTCCTAGAGGACTAGAAAATACATTCTCTTCAGGAGAAGTATCGCAATGGCGTGATACCAATTTGATGCAAATTAATGCATTGATAGATCATGGAAGTAGTGGTGGTGCTTTAATCAATGAGTATGGTGAAGTTGTAGGGGTTACATCTGGAACATTTTATGATGGTTCGCAAGCAAATTTAAATTATGCTTGGAGTATTGATGCAATCAAACCTTATCTGCGATAGTTATGGTACATTCTATTTTACAAATAATATTGGGATATCTGCTTTGGAAGTATTTCCCTTCTTGGCTTAGGCTGAGAGATTCTAAAACAATAGATCATTATATTATTGTCGGCTTGTCTTTAGTTGGCATTTTGATGATAATTCTTGGTGTATTCCATTTGGTTAGACTCTTTTTTACATGATAATGATTATCCTTGCTTCGCTTATAGAAGTAAGGATAATTATATTTTGGTATGGTAACTTTTGCCATCACATTCAGAAATATGCAATAATCATTTAATCTGTAGTAATGAAAAGAACTGGTATTCTTATAATGTTGACCAAGGTAAAAGCTTGTGCTAATTTCTTGGTTCCTTTGATTGGTGTGGTGGCATCTTTTCTGTTTATGGGGTGTTCTTCCAAGAATCCCCCAAAAACTTCTGATGCCCCAATGGATACTGCGGTAATTTATGAAAATGTGCCGCAGGAGTCTTCTGTTTCAAAAGTCGGCATGGATTCTTCTCAATCCACACTTGTCGCTCCGCAAACTCATGATGCCGCTTCTGCTCTTGATCTTAGCATCAATCCATACTATGATGCAGGATATGATCAGGGGCAGGAGGATGGGTATCATGATGGTATCGAAAATATACGAGGCGATTCTTACGACGATGCTTGCCGATACAAGGGAAAGAAAAGGAAGGAATATGAGCTGGGGTATGAAGAAGGATATGATGCCGGTTTTGATGATGGTTTCGCTGATAGTGACTGTGATTCAGAGGAGGAAGAATAGCGGCTTTATATAATCCTTCTTGCCAGATTTTGTAAGAAATGCTATTGAACAAAATGGATTCCGAAAGTTTTTTCGCAATTATGTGTTGTGCCAAGGTATGGTAAACTTCAACATGAAAGATACGATAGGGCGAGGAATTCGTTCTTTGGTATTGTGTAGTAGCTACTAGGGCCTTATTGGGAAAAAACTGTATTCAAAATGAATATTTTTGTGACTTCTGATGTCATTTTTTGCAAATTTAGTAGGTTATTTGAAAAAAAATAGTAAGTTTGCAGACGAAATAGTGTTAATGTAAATACATGACAATGATGAATTGTCTGTGATATGTGTAACAACAGAATCTTAATTATAAAAATTGAAATTATGAAACAGCTAAAAAATTTCTTTTTGTCGCTATTTGCTATAGTTAGCTTAGTGGCATGTGACAGTGCTAAGACATCAGATGAGATTCTTACAGAATGTGGTTCTGGTGTTGTGATGGTTGCTAACCAGTTTTATTATAAAGTGACTTTACCAACAGGGAAAGTCTGGTATTTTACGGGTTTTGACAAAGACGGAGACTTTGAAAATTGGACAATGGATTTGGAAGAAATCCAAAAGAATAAGAAAATGCTTACAGGTACAGGCTTCTTGATTTCCAAAGATGGTAAGATTTTGACTAACAGACACGTGGCAGCTCCTACCATTGATTTATCTGATACCAAAAAGTCAGTTAGAGCTTTGTTGAATGGTATGGCAGAGATGGTAAGAGCGGAAATGCAATCTATGTCAGAGAAATATGATGAGTTGGAAAATGCCAAAAGATCATGTTATTCATATAATGAATATGATGGTAATATTTATGTAGATAATGAAAAAATGCAGCAAATTGAGCAGGAACAGGCTGAGTTGAAAGAGGCATATGATGGAGATTCTGAAATCCAAAATAGTCTTAAAACTATTGATTTGAGTGAGTTGAAAGTGGAATCTGTTTGTGAATTGGGTATTGCCTATAATAATACTTTTGTTACTAAAATTACAGATTTCATTCCTTGTGTTGTGACTTCTGTTTCTGATAAGGAGAATGTGGATCTGGCAATGTTGCAGTTGAAGAGTAAGCAAACGCCAGATGGCAAACATGTATTTGCTGTTTCTGATAACGATGAAGAGCAAGGCTTTACTGACAAGGTTAAGAATCTGTTTGCTTCTTCTGATAATGATGAGTTGCAAACAGAACAGAAACTTTATATGATAGGTTTTAATGCAGGATTTACATTATCTAATACATCACAAGGTATCAAAGCTCAGATTACAAGTGGTACTATATCTCAAAAGCCTGATAATGATAAGATTATGTACACAATTCCTAGTCTGCCTGGTTCCAGTGGTAGCCCTGTGGTGAACGAGTATGGAAAGTTAGTAGCTGTGAATTTTGCAGGCATGACAGGTACACAGAGTTTTAACTATGGTATTCAAAGCAAGAGAATACAACAGTTTGTTAATAATGATTGAGAAGAGAAGGTTTTTCATACTGTTGTTGATTAAAAAGCGTAGAATCCTGCTGGCATCACTGCTAGCAGGATTCTACGCTTTCCCAATTAATTCTCTTAAATATGTCGTCTGCAAATAGAACTCTATTGAACTCTACAGAAATCTCCAGTGATTTCTTATTCAGCATTTGTCTGCTGCTCTGTCTCAGTAGCCTCCTGCTGCTGAGTTGTCTCCTCCTGGATAGAATCCTCAGTGGTAGCCTGTGGCTGGATAGGAGTGCTAACTTCTGTTGTATCTGAAGGAGCATCAGGAGCTACGGTATCAACTGGTGCTACCTCTACGTTACCTACCATTCTGCTTGATGCAAAAACGTTGCTTACTGAAACCATTACCATAGCTGCGATAGCTGCAAACATAAACTTCTTCATAATCGTATATTTTTTAAATTGTTACTATTTAATGTTACTTACTTTCTTTCTTTGTGGATTCATTATCGAACCCGCTATTCATAGTCACAATCTGCGTGCCAAAAAGAATCGTGAAAATGATATGTGCTGATTAACAGGTATTTATGTTTTATGTACCAAAAGAGTTTGGTGTGGAAAATGAGGAAAGTGTGTGGAAACATTCCGCAAAAAGTTAGGGAATCTAAGGTCCCTTTGCTGCAACATATTCACCCCGCTTCCCTTAAGAACAGCGCATTTAGGGTGAGTAATAGCTCAAAATGAGGAATTGCCTGAATTTTATTAAAGGGCTACTTATCAAGCATAAAGATGACTGAGTAGTTACTTTTTTAATTAGTAATAGAAAAATTTGGTTGATTTTGTGGGTAAAATAAAAGTTTTGAATAAATAATTTGGTAGATACACTTAAAAAGTGTACCTTTGCTTTTATATTTGAATGAAACTATAATATGGACTCGATAAGAATATTTGGATATAAGTCTTTTAAAAAGTTATCAGTTCAACTGCATCCTATCAATCTCTTGATTGGTGCCAATGGAGCTGGTAAGAGTAACTTCTTGTCTCTTTTCGAAATGTTAGGTAACATTTATGAGAAGAGATTAGGGGCGTATGTCGCTCAAGTTGGTGGGGTTGATAAATTACTCTATCAAGGCAGAAAAGTTACCGATCGTATAGCTGTGAGCTTGCTAATAGCTAAGAGTGAATATGACTTGGCATTATTGGAATCTGATGGTAAACTCATCGTAGAAAAAGAAGCTATTGGTTGTTACGATGATGTTTGTCCTTTAAATTTAGAGAGAAAAAATGTTATAACGGAGTATCAGAACGAGTCGAGTTTAAAAGACCATAAAGAGGAAGATTTATCTAACTATATCTCCCAAATCCGCAAGTTTCACTTCCACGATACAGGTCGCCGTTCTCCATTTACGGCTGATAGCCATATCGTGAACGATGCTTATCGTATGTATGAGCATGGTGAAAATCTGGCGGCTATCCTCTATCGTATTCAGCGAGAGAAGCCGATGGCTTATCGTCGCATCATCCGTGTCATTCAGAGTGTGGCTCCCTATTTCTCGGACTTTTATTTCCAGCCAACCGAAGCCGATATGGTGCGCTTGCAATGGCAGGATAAGTATAGCTCTATGATTTACGGACCGACCGACTTGTCGGATGGAACCATTCGCTTTATTGCCTTGACCGTGCTCTTTATGCAGCCATGGTTACCACGAGTTATCATCATTGATGAGCCGGAGCTTGGTTTGCATCCTGTGGCTATCGAAAAGCTTTCGGGTTTGATTAAGATGGCGGCACAAAAGGGTACGCAAGTTATCGTTGCTACTCAGAGTACTGAACTGATTAGTAACTTTGAGCCAGAGGATGTCTTGACTGTTAATCAGAACCAAGATGGTACAACCATCAATCGGCTGAATAGCGAAGAGTTGGCACATTGGCTTGAGGATTATACACTTGGTGATTTGTGGAAACAAAATATAATGAAAGGAGGTCAGCCACGATGAAACGACTAATCATAGTATGTGAGGGTCTTACGGAACAAGAGTTTTGTACAGAAGTGCTTGGAGTTGAGTTTGCTAAGCATAATATTTATGTGGAAGCCCCTGTCATCAAGCACTCGCATGGTGGTATAGTTCCTTGGACCACCATCAAAAAGCAAATATTGAATCATCTTCAAGAAGGTGATGTCTATGTCAGCATGTTAGTGGATTACTATGGCATCAAAGACCAGTTCGGGTTTCCTGGTTGGGAAGATTCTAAGGAGATAGTGGATAAGACGGAGCGTATTCATTTCTTGATAGACAGAATGGCGAAGGATATTCCTGAGCAATATCGCTTTCGCTTCATACCATACATACAACTTCATGAGTTTGAGGGGTTGCTATTTAGTGATGTGAGTGCATTCTTGAATAGTTTTGAGGAGAGTGAGTTTGATTATGCAGAGTTGCAGGCCACGGCAGAAGCTTTCCAATCGCCAGAGCTTATCAACAATAGTCCTGAGACAGCTCCGTCCAAACGATTGATAGCTGCTATTCCTGATTATAATAAGGTAGTTGTTGGCATTTGTGTTGCTATGGACATTGGTTTGGAGAAGATTCGTGAGAAATGCCCTTTGTTCAATGAATGGATAGAGCGATTGATGAAGTGATATTTATCAATGGGTGATAATAACGTAGAATCCTGCTGGCATCACTGCCAGCAGGATTCTACGCTTTCCCTATTAATTTCTTAAATATGTCGTCTGCAAATAGAACTCTATTGAACTCTACAGAACTCTAGTAATTTTTTATTCAGCATTTATTGGCTGCTCTGTCTCTGTAGCCTCCTGCTGCTGAGTTGCCTCCTTCTGAGTATTTTCCTGTGGAGTTTTCTGAACAGTAGCTGGCTGCTCAGTCTGGGTGTTCTCTTCTGTTGCTACAGGTGTATCAGTAATCAGGTGTTTATCTATAGCTTTATTCCCTATAGATGGTTTAAGCAATTTTCGTCCATCAGAAAATCAAGTAAACCAATGGTAAGAATGCCATTTTCGTCTCTCCATGGTTTAATGTCATCCTTCACAACTATGACTTTCTTAAAAGTATCATTGATTTTAAGGAGAGAAGCTGTTTCCTGTTTTCTTTTCTCTTCATCAGGTAAAGCTAGTGCTGACTGTATATAGTATCGTAAGCTGCCTTCATTTACCACAAAGTCAACCTCTAACTGTTTGCGTTGCCATTTACCATCTTTGTCAATAAAGCGTTGTTCTATCATACCCACATCAACTTTGCAGCCACGACGTCGCAACTCATTATACAGAATATTCTCCATGATGTGAGTTTCCTCCTGTTGGCGCAATCCGAGTAGCGCATTTCTTATCCCCAGATCAGAAAAATAGTACTTAGCTAAACTGCCAATGTATTTTTTCCCCTTTATGTCATAACGAATAGCCTTTTCTATGATAAAAGCATCTTGCATATAGCCCAAATAGCGATCTATCGTTACAGAAGTGATGTTTACCTTCTTTACGCTTTTAAAGGTGTTGGACAATTTTGATGGATTCGTAGGCGCACCAATCCCTGAGGCAATAATGCGTACTAGTTCCTCAAATTCAGCTCTGTTCTTAATCTTGTTTCGTTCTATAACATCGATTAAGTAAACGCTTTCAAACAAATTGGTCAGATAATCGAGTTTCTTCTTCTCTGTTTCTAATGATAATACTTGAGGAAGCCCACCATAGGTATAATAATCTTTCCAAGCATCCCTAGGTGTCTGACCGGTTCCTTTGCAATACTCTGACAGTGATAAGGGATAGAGATGAATTTCATCGCCGCGTCCTCTGAATTCTGTGATGATGTCGCTGGATAAGAATTTAGAATTACTTCCGGTCACATACACATCGGCATTGTCTATTCTCAGAAGACTATTCAAGACTTCTTCAAAACGAGGTACTAGCTGCACTTCATCCAAAAGGATGTAATATAAATCGCTATCTATCATACTTGCCTTGATGTTTCTGTAGAGGCGAAGAGGGTCACGTAATTCGGCATTCTCAATATCATCTAATGCAATTCGGATAATATGATCGTCGGCTACACCTGTCGCTATCAAGTGCTGCCGAATATTTCTCTTTACGAAGATTTTTTGGCAATATTGCCACTTTTTCTTCGTAAGATAAGTGATTCGTGGTGTTTGAAGGTATTCTTTTATGGATATTTTCGATAATTTAAAAAGCGCAGAGTCCTGCCGACAGGATTCTACGCTTTCCCAATTAATTTCTTAAATATGTCGTCTGCAAATAGAACTCAATAGAACTCTCTTGTGACTTCTTATTCAGCATTTGCCTGCTGCTCAGTCTCTGCAGTCTCCTGCTGCTGAGTAGAATCCTCTGTGGTAGCCTGTGGCTGGATAGGAGTGCCAACTTCTGTTGTATCTGAAGGAGCCTCTGGAGCTACGGTATCAACTGGTGCTACCTCTGCGTTACCAGCCATTCTGCTTGATGCAAAAACGTTGCTTACTCATAAATGGTACCCAAAAACATATAAAAAGTACGAAATCTCTTGCGGGTTTCATGCTTTTTGTTTATCTTTGCAGAAGATAGTGTATCCTGAGACAGAATGAAGCATGATATTGGCTATATCTGATAGATTTCTGTCGTAACCACTTACTCAACTAGAAAAGGAGCAATTATGAAGCAGAATGTGAAACGTTTGCCTTACGGTATCAATGACTTTGAGGCTGTTATAGAACAAAATCAATATTATGTGGATAAGACGATGTATCTGCCTTTGTTGGAAAACCAGCCTAGCAACATCATCTTCATCCGTCCACGTCGGTTCGGTAAAAGCATATTCCTGAGTATGCTCCATGCTTACTATGACTGTAGCAAAAAAGAGAAATTCCAAACTCTTTTCGGTGATTTATGGGTAGGTAAGCATCCTACTCCCTTACAGGGAAGGTATCAGGTTCTTCACCTTGATTTCTCGTATGTAGGCGGTAGTATTGACAAGTTGGAGGAAAACTTCGATATGTATTTGCGTGTCAAATTGGATGGCTTCATGCGAATTTACCAAGAGTTTTATCTGACAGATTTTAAGGAGAAGTTCTTTAAAACGGATTCTGCTACGGAGAAACTGGCTTTGCTTCAAGATGAGACTGCGACCAAGAGCATTCCTCTCTATCTGATAATCGATGAATACGACAATTTCACCAATACCGTGCTCAATGAACAGGGCGAGAAGGTATATTGGGCAATCACCCATGCCGACGGCTTCTATCGTGATGTCTTCAAGAAGTTCAAGGGCATGTTTGAGCGTATTTTCATCACTGGTGTCAGTCCTGTTACCTTGGACGATGTGACGAGTGGATTCAATATTGGCTGGCATATCTCTACCAAGCCGGAGTTCAATCAGATGTTAGGCTTCTCCATGGAGGAAGTACGCAAGATGTTTGCTTATTATAAAGAGGTAGGGGGCATTCCTGCAACAAGTGACATCGAGGCGATGATAGACGAAATGAAGCCTTGGTATGATAACTATTGTTTTTCTGAGGATGCTCTGCATACTCAGAGTAAGGTGTTCAATAGTGATATGGTCATCTATTATCTCCGAAATTATATAGATAGAGGGGAATCTCCAAAGCAGATGATAGATCCAAACACGATGACTGACTACAACAAGATGAAGAAACTTCTTCTGTTGGATAAGTTGGATGGCGACCGCAAGGGTGTCATCCGTACGATAGCCGAGACGGGGCAGATAGTGACAAGCTTGGAAAATACATTCCCAGCCAGTAGGTTGACTAATCCTCAGATATTCACCAGTCTGCTGTTTTATTATGGTA
>ERZ1031651.58-NODE-58-length-16365-cov-22.671735_pt1 | contig 16365 bp, 13 predicted proteins | sample MGYA00516703_ERZ1031651 | MGnify/ENA primary metagenome ERZ1031651 (study PRJEB33719, sample SAMN04261213) | wastewater metagenome | biome: rural village; feature: human; material: feces | host: Homo sapiens | place: El Salvador | collected 2013-01-07 ... | reverse complement strand
GATACGTAAAGGATATGAACGGAAATATCAAGGGTGATAAGATTGATGCCAAGGTGAGAGCCTTGAAGAAGCAGGAGAAGGTAGAGAAGAATACAGCAAAGGCAGCTGCTCTTGCCAAGCAAATCAAGGCTCTTCAGGCAGAATCACGAGAGACGGACATCCTCACTTCCTTCCATCTTGACCATGGCAACGGCCTCGATCCTTATCGTGTGGGCGCTACCCTGGGATTGGGTGCACCAAGCCTCATGGTAGGCAAGAACCAGGTATTGCCTTACTGCTACAAGGATTACAGGATATTGGATAACGGTCCGCTCCGCTTCACCGTGGAATTGACTTACAACCCATCTACCGTAGGCGATATGAAGAACGTGGTGGAGCACCGCATCATCTCGCTCGACAAGGGCAGCAACTTCAACAAGATGATCGTATGGTATGACGGCTTGACCATTCCTACCGATTTCGCCACCGGTTTCCCAATCCACGAGGAGGATACGGAGACGAAGACCTTCGCCAAGGATTACGTAAGCTATGCCGACCCTACTGATAACGTAGAGGTAAACAATTCCCAGGTATATGTGGGCGTACTCTTCCCAGAAGGCATCGACCACACCTACTACCAGCTCTTTGATAAGAAGCACGATGGTGCCACCGGTCATGCCCTCGGCTTGAAGCGAGGCTTGAAGAACCAGGAGAAGTACCGCTATTACTTCGGTGCTGCATGGAGCAAATATGATGTAAGGAGCTATGCCGAATGGCAGATCCGCATCAAGGATTACCTGGATGCATTGAAGAATCCTCTCAAGGTTGAGATAAAATAGAAACTTCGAATACTACTTTTTTATCTCACTAGGAAATATTAGTTTCTTCACTGTGTAAATGTTTGTAATCCACTAAGAAAATTATGTTCCGCAGTGCTGAACTTAAGTTCAACACTGCGGAACACAAGTTCAGCACTTCTGAACATAGGTTCAAAAGTGCTGAATATAGTTTTAAATTAAGAGTACAAGAAATACTCGTTCTTCTAAAATCTTAAATCATTTATTGCAATCAATCTTACTTTGTCATCTCGAAGCCAATGCGCACGCCATCGTAGTTATCTACAATGCTGCTCACGGCACTCATCGTAGTACTGCCAGTAAGATTCAGCTTGCTCAGGGTCTTGATCAGGGTGAGCAGCTTCTTCTGCTCGAAAAGCAGGCTGATGCCATTGGTAGTGCGGGTGGCAAAACCAGAAGCACTCAGCAGCAAGCCCTTCAGCTGGATGGCATGCGTCTTCTCATCGAAGGTATAGGTGCCGTTCCATGACTTGCCGTCGATCTTGGCAGCAAAGGTGCCATCGGTCTTGAAGGTAAAGTAGGTATTGCTCTTGCTGAAGCCGAACTTACTGTAGTACTTGCTCAGATCCTCCTCTATCTTGCTGGCAGCAATCTCGCCGCCAGCCTTTGCCAGCAGGTTCTCTGAGGTAAAGGCGCAACCCGGCTTGCTGTACTTCCAGGTATGGGCGCAGAGATCTGCCTGCGAGAAGGTGGCAGAACCTATCACATTGTTCAGAATGCCATTGATGATGCTGCTGCCGGTAGAGCTGCTGCCGGTAGTAGTGCCGCCACCCAGCAAACCGCCTAATACGCCTGCCACTACGCTTCCTGCAGAATAACCGCTATTGGTGGTAGCCGAAGTAGAAGTAGATGCTGTTGCAGTAGATGAAGAAGTGGTCTTCTTGGCTGTTGTTTTCTTGGTAGTTGTTTCCTTCTTCGATGTCTTTTTAGTTGTTTTCTTCACAGGCATCAATTCAGAAAGTGAAGCCTCCTGAACAGCTTCATTCATTGCGCATACATTGCTGCCGGAAGTGCTGGCAAGCACCAGGGCGGCCATTAAAAATACCTTTCTCATTTTTTACTTTCTCTTTATTATAATTGTAACTTTCGTTTTAAAAATGCATCCTGCTTATATGATGCAGCGTTTTCTTTTTCGCTGCAAAGTTCGCACTTTTTCCGCAAATAACAAAGAAAAAACTCACTTTTCATCATTATTTGCTATTTTCTTAGACGAAAGAGATGGCGAAAGGTTCAAATATCGTTCAGAAAAAGGTATAAATGTTTCATCTTTTTTGACATATATCAAAAAAGAACGATTATTAGCATAAATTTATCAAAAAGTGTACCCGAATATGATAAGAAAGCCCTATCTTTGCACCGTTAACAAATCACAATAGGTTATGAATGATTTAATTAAGGTCAACACAATGAGTGAGAATATGGCATTGAACAAGTGCCAGGAGATTCTCAACGAGCGCCGTGAGGCTCTTGCTTCTAAGGCGAAGAAGAACGACTAAGGGGAACTTTCGCAAGAGAGTGCTCTTGAGGAAAATTACGTAAGAGAGAAAGGAAATTACGTAAAAAGATTATTTTCAGAATGACTCTTTGATACCACAAAGAGAAAAAAGGCAAAAAGTCCCGTTGGCGAGTAAAATCGTTCAACGGGACTTTTTTGATTTTTATGCTAATCGGGATGATATCCCAGCGGAGATATTATTCCTTGCTCTTCTCAGCCTTCATGATCACCTCGATGTGGTTGCCGCTCTTCAGGAGTACATTCTTGAGGAAGTCGGAAATCTGTTCGCCACGGAGGTTCTTCACGAACTCCTTGTAGCCGGTATGGTTATCGAAACCGAGACCAGTATAGTTGGCAAGAACTCCGAGCCAGTAACCATTGTTCTTCTCATCCACACCTGCCTGCTTCAGGAGAATCTCCTTCACCTTTTGCAAGTCGGCAGCATCTACCTGCTTCTCTACCTCATCCACACCCTTGAAGAAATAGGTGATGGCGGTATCAGCCTTCTCCGGATTCAAACCGGCATTGGCGGTAATGCTGATGGCAGCCTTGTCGTCGAAATCGCGGAGCATGCCGAAGGTGGCTCCTGCATGGTAAGCTGCACTCAACTGCTCACGGATGGTGCGCAGATACTGCATCTCCAGCAGTCGGGCGGTTACGTCTGCCAGTACCATGTTCTGCATAGAGAATGGCAACTTGGTGCTCCATATCTCTGATGCCTGGGTTTGAGGATTTGACATCGCCTTGGTAAAGTTGTTCTTCACCTCGCCCTTGGCGTATGTAATCTCCTTGTTCTTCAGCTTGAAGCCATTGTTTGGCAAGATGGCGATATACTGCTCGATGAGCGGGAGGAGAGTCTTCTCATCGTAGTTGCCCACGAAGTAGAAGGTGAAGTCCTTGGCATTGCCGTAATACTCCTTGGCAAGCGCCATCAGGCGATCGTAGCTGATGGCCTTGATCTCATCAGAAGTAGGAATGCGGCCAATCTTGCTACCCAGGTAAAGGGTGCTCTGCAATGAATCCTGATATACCATGTTAGGATTGTTGCTCTGGTTGGCCAATACAGTAGCAAAGGTATTCTGAAGATTCTTGAACGACTTCTCATCCTTGCTCAATGCTGTCATCTTGAGATAGATAAGCTGCATCAGGGTTTCGATGTCCTTAGGAGTAGAATTACCCGAAAGGCCATGGCTGTAAGGCTTGATGGAGAAGCTTACACCTGCCTGCTTGCCTGCGAGTGCCTTTTCGAGCTCGGTGCTAGAGAAATCACCCAAACCGCTGGCACCCCAAGCCTCGCTCATCAGCATGATGCTAGGGTAATCGCTCTTCTCGAGAGCAGAATAACCCACCTTGGCACCGGCTGCGAAGAGAATCTCATTATCCTTGAAATCGGTCTTCTTCAATACCACCTTGGCACCGTTGGAAAGGGTAAGCTGCTTGTAACCCAGCTGCTTGTTCTCTATGGTCTTCTTGATCTTGCCTGGCTTAGGCAACTGAGCCATCAATGGCTCCTGCTTAACGTTGTCCACGTATGCCTCCAGCTTCTCAGAGCGCACCTGCTTCACGATATCGGCAAGCTCCTTCTCGGTAGGATAAACGGCACCCTCTGCCTCGCGCATCAGCACCATCGATACCAGGTTGGTATCGCTCTGGCAAACCAGCTGCTTGGCATAGGCATTGATGGCCTCCAATGGCAGCTGAGGTACTACCATCTTGTAGATCTGACTCTCGTCCTCTACCGATGGAATCGGCTCGTTGGAGATGAAGTTATCCACATACTGGGTGGTAAACTGCTCGTTCTTCATCTTATCCTTGTTGGCAAGCGTCTTATCTACCTGGCTCAGGAACTCCTCCTTGGCACGCTGATACTCAGTGGCGGTGAATCCGAAGTCGTGCATGCGCTTTGCCTCGCGCAATACGGCTGCATAAGCCTCCTTTACCTTACCTGGCTTTGCCACACCGATAAGACTGAAGGCACCCTTGGTAGAAGAGAGCAGGAAGTCGCCGTCGTCGGCACCTGCCTGAAGGAATGGGCAGTCAGCTTCCTGGGCAATCTCGGCATAGCGTGCACCCAGCATAGAGGTAACCACATTGTCCATGTATCCCTTCATGAGATAGCTCATGTTGCCCTTCATCGCATTAGGGATGGCTGGATGCTTCATGAAGATATTGAAGATATCATACTGCTGCTCCTTGTCCTTGTCGATTACGTAGATGGCTGTATCATTATCGGCAACTTCCACCGGCTCTATCTTAGCGGCATTGGCAGGCACCTTGATGCCCGAGAAGAGCTCCTTGATCTTGTTCTCGATATGGTTGACATCTACATCACCCACGACGATGATTGCCTGATTGTCAGGGCGATACCACTTGCGGTAGTAAGCACGCAGGGTTTCCGGCTTGCAGCCGTCGATGACGCTCATCAATCCGATAGGGAAACGGTAGCCATACTTGTTGTTCTGATAGAGTTTTGGCAATGAGCGCTCTATCATGCGCTGCTGACCCACGATGCGCATGCGGTACTCATTGTGTACCACGTCGCGCTCGTCATTGATGGCTTCCTTGGTAAGAGAGATACCATTGCTCCAATCCTTGAGGATGAGCATGCATGAATCTACGGCTGTAGGGCGGGTGGTAGGTACATCGGTGAAGTAATATACGGTTTTCTCTACGCTGGTATAGGCATTGAGATTTCTACCATACTCCACGCCGATGCTCTGCAGGTAATCCTGGAGGGAATTACCCTTGAAGTGATCGGTACCGTTGAAGGCGAGGTGCTCAAGGAGGTGAGCCAAACCGCGCTGATCATCGTTCTCATTGATAGAACCCACTTTCTGGGCAATGTAGAAGCTGGCTACATGCTCAGGATAACTGTTGTGACGAATGTAGTAAGTCAATCCATTGTCGAGATGACCAATCTTCACATTCTTATCCACAGGAATGGCTGGCATCTGTGCCATCGCACTTCCCACGGATAAACACAGCAGAAACGCTGCAAAAATCTTTCTTAGTTTCATCTGCTATTGATTTATAAAATTTCTTGTTTCAAATATTCCGCTTGCAAAATTACACAAAATAAAAAAGATTTGCAAGCATTTGGGAGATTATCTTCCCCAATACCTGCAAATCTTAACGTAAAACTAACATTGGAAGCTCTTCATCCACGAACCACGGTAAAGTCGGATGAGGAAAAGCGTGCCTCTGAGGGTAAGCTCCGTAGCCATCGCAATCCAGACACCTTCCAATCCATAGCTCTTGGAAAGGGCGTAAGCCAGGGTGAGGCGCACCAGCCACATGGTACTCAGATTGATGGCGGCTGGCTTCCGGGTATCGCCCGCTCCCACGCAGACACAATAGGTTACGATGCTCGCTGCAAAGAAAGGCTCGGCAAAGGCCTCGATGCGAAGGCAGGTAGTGCCCAGCTCGCGGATGCTCTCTACCGGCGAGAGCACACCTATCATCTCGGGGGCAAAGACATACATCACCACTCCCATCAATGCCATCACGCACATGCCCAATCCCACCGTCATATAGGCGAAATTGCGGCAGAGATCGGTACGCCCGGCACCATGCGTCTGACCCACCAGGGTGGTGGCGGCATCACCGATACCATAACCCGGCATATAGCAGAGGCTCTCGGCGGTGATGGCAAACGAGTGGGCAGCAATGGCGATATTGCCCAATGGTGCCACAATCATGGTGCTCACGATCTGCGCACCGCTCATCAGGACATTCTGTATGGCTATCGGGATGCTGATCTTGCAGGCATGGTGCAGGTATTCCTTCACCCATCGGAAAGGTTCCTTGTCCTGACGCAGATTGAGTATCCGGTTACGGCATGCCGTGAGGTAGAGATTGGGCAGCGAGATGCAGATATAGGCAAGCGCCGTGCCGCAGGCAGCTCCCACTACGCCCATCTTCATGACGTAGATGAAGAGGTAATTGAACACCACATCGCAGATGCATATCAGCACCGCCATCACACTCGGGGTATGCATGTTGCCTGCCGACTTGAGCATCATCTCAGAGACATGATACAGGAATACGAAGGGCAAAGCCAAACCGTATATCAGAAAATAACGCGAGGAATTGCCCGCAATATCAGCACCGCCACCCAGCCAATAAGGCAGATGGGAATGCACTCCTACACATGCTAGGGTAACACAAAGGCTGAACACCAAACCGCATATCAGGGCATGGCGGAATACCTGACGAGCCTTCACGAAATCGTTGGCTCCGATGAAATGAGCCACCTGCACCGAGAAACCGGTAGCTGCCGCACTGAGCAAACTGCCAATGAGCCAGTTGGTTGACTCGATAAGTCCGATGCTTGCCGAAGCCTCAGCACCCAGATGTCCCACCATGGATGCATCGATGAAGAACATCATCACGGTGGAAATCTGCGCCAGCATGGAGGGAATACTCAACCCCACGATGAGATTGAGTTTCTCGCTGCGAGCCATCGCCCTACCCTCGCGTATCGACTCCATCAGATAATCTGTCTTATTCTTGAATAACATATTTATTCTCTTATTAATTGCGTTAACGAAAAAAATGGCGACTCCGAGAAGGAATCGCCACCTTTTATTTAATCTTATAAATTTCGTACCTTTGTTTTTCCCAAAACTTAACTTCCGCAGAGCGGAACAGTACTGTTTTTTGTCGTCACTGAATAAACAATCTTATTCTTACCTTAACTAACACCTGTCGTCCTTGAATAAACAATCTTTTCTAACTACCTTAACTAAAACCAATAAACCAATGAACAACAATCTTAACTTTACCTAACAACTAAACCTAATAAAATCTATTACCTAACTAAAAACCTAAAACTTATTTTTTCTGATGCAAAGGTACAACTATTTTCTGGAACTGCAATACTTTTACCCGAAAAAATGCAGAAAACTAACATTTTTTTAATATCGACAACATTTTGTGCGCGAACACGAACACTTGTTAACACATCAAAAAGGTATGTTAACACAAAGCGTTCCTAAGAATGCCATCAGACGGCAATCCTAGGAACGCTTCTATTCTATCACCTATATATAATAAGGTGTAAATCCCCCAAAAATTCTACTCTGTAATCCATTCTCCCTTGAGTGCCTGGGCAGCAGCTCTAGAACCCGGTATTACCTGACCCGGACGATAGTAGCTGTCGAGCACTATCTCGAAGCGAAGCATGGAATAGGCAGGGATTACGCTACTCGAACTCTGGGTAGAACCATAAGCCAGCTGATATGGGATATACACCAGCCAATGATCGCCGATGTGCATCTTGAGCACGGCTGTGGTAAAACCATCTATCCAGCCACTCGCCAAATTGGTTGTAACCTGAGCAGTGGCCTTGTCGTAGGTACCCTCGAAGGTCTTATCGAATACATAACCTGCAGGATAAGTATCAGTGCCCAGCAATCTGCCAAGATAGCTCACCTTCACAGAATCGGTGTACATAGGGCATCCGCTGCCCTTGCCTTCCTTCAACACGCGAACCACGATGTGATCAGCATCCTTGTAGGAAAGCGGAACATCCATACCATTCACATCCTTGTTAGGTGTCTGGTTCTGGAGCGACCATTTACGAATCACCTTCCATTCGGTGCTGCCGTTGGCTATCTGCTGACGGGCATAAGCCAAAGTATCTTCAAAAGCCTGCTCGTTGCGCTCCTGCCAGTTGGCATACTCATCTACGGTGTTATCATCCTCGCTGCATGATGACAGGGCGAACACTGCCATCATGAGCAAGAAGAGATATTTAGAAATTCTTAATTTCATTACCAAGTTTCTTTAATACACTGGTGATACTTACGCGATCCTCGATGATGCCACGAAGGTCAGAGATAGCTACGCGCTCCTGCTCCATGGTATCACGATAACGCAAAGTTACCTTGTGATCCTTAGGTGTCTCGTGGTCAACGGTGATACAGAATGGAGTACCGATGGCATCCTGACGGCGGTAACGCTTACCGATGGAATCCTTAGGATCGCCATAGTGGGTATTGAAGTGGAACTTCAACTCATCCACAATCTCGTGAGCCAACTCTGGCAGGCCATCCTTCTTATCCAATGGGAATACGGCACACTTCACTGGAGCCAATGCCTCTGGCAGGCGCAATACCACACGTGTCTCACCATTCTCAAGCTTCTCCTCGCAGTAAGAGTGGCACATCACGCTGAGGAACATACGGTCAACACCGATAGAGGTCTCTACATCGTAAGGCACATAGCTCTCGTTCTTCTCAGGATCGAAGTACTTGATAGATCGGCCGCTGTACTTCTCGTGCTGAGAAAGGTCGAAATTGGTACGGCTGTGGATACCCTCTACCTCCTTGAAGCCGAATGGCATCTTAAACTCGATGTCGGTAGCAGCGTTGGCATAGTGAGCCAGCTTCTCGTGGTCGTGGTAACGGTAGTTCTCGTTGCCCATACCCAGTGCCTCATGCCAAGCCAGGCGAACCTTCTTCCAATACTCAAACCACTTCATCTCTGTACCCGGCTGGCAGAAGAACTGCATCTCCATCTGCTCGAACTCACGCATACGGAATACGAACTGACGGGCAACTACCTCGTTGCGGAATGCCTTACCAATCTGGCAGATACCGAATGGCAACTTCATACGACCGGTCTTCTGAACACTCAGATAATCTACGAAGATACCCTGAGCTGTCTCAGGACGGAGATAAACCTTGCTTGTAGCATCGCTGGCAGCACCCATCTGGGTAGAGAACATCAGGTTGAACTGACGGACGTCTGTCCAGTTCTTGGTACCGCTGATAGGGCAGACGATACCCTCATCCTCGATAATCTGCTTCAGCATCTCCAGGTTAGGACCCTGCATTGCCTCAGTATAGCGGGCATGGAGATCATCAAACTTCTTCTGGTTCTCCAGTACACGAGGGTTGGTTGCGCGGAACTGAGCCTCATCGAAGCTGTCGCCGAAGCGCTTCTGAGCCTTGGCAATCTCCTTGGCAATCTTCTCCTCATACTTAGCCATGTGATCCTCGATGAGCACATCGGCACGATAACGCTTCTTGGAATCACGGTTATCGATCAATGGGTCGTTGAAGGCATCCACATGTCCTGAAGCCTTCCATACGGTAGGGTGCATGAAGATAGCTGCATCGAGACCTACAATGTTCTCGTGCAACAATACCATACTCTGCCACCAGTACTGCTTGATATTGTTTTTGAGCTCAACACCATTCTGACCATAGTCGTAAACGGCAGCCAAGCCATCATAAATTTCACTACTTGGGAACACGAAGCCATATTCCTTGCAATGGCTTACAATTTTCTTAAAAACATCTTCCTGTGCCATGATTAAATCTTATTTTTTTCAAATTTTCGGCAAAGATACTCTTTTTTCTCGAAAAATTGTTGTATTTTTGCCATAAATTAATAAAATAAGTATTAAAAGCTATATATGAGCGACGAAATTAAAGATAAAAACGAGATAAATGAGGAAAATACGCCTCAGGAACACTCCGACTACAAGCCGGTGAACCGTTTTGATGCTTCTGCCGTACATCACCTCAGCGGAATGTATCAGAACTGGTTCCTCGACTATGCATCGTATGTGATCCTGGAGCGAGCCGTACCCCATATCGAAGACGGATTGAAACCCGTACAGCGACGCATCCTCCACTCCATGAAGCGCATGGATGACGGAAGATACAACAAGGTGGCTAACATCGTGGGACATACGATGCAATTCCACCCTCACGGAGACGCATCCATCGGAGATGCACTCGTGCAGATGGGACAGAAAGACCTGCTCATCGACACACAGGGTAACTGGGGTAACATACTCACCGGCGACCGTGCAGCCGCTCCCCGATACATCGAGGCACGACTCTCGAAATTTGCCCTGGATGTGGTATTCAACCCTAAAACCACCGACTGGCAACTCTCCTACGATGGCAGAAACAAGGAACCTATCACCCTGCCAGCCAAATTCCCGCTGCTCCTGGCACAAGGTGCCGAGGGTATCGCCGTGGGTTTGAGCAGCAAGGTACTGCCGCATAACTTCAACGACCTCTGCGATGCTGCCATCCACTACCTCAAGGGAGAACCCTTCCAGCTCTATCCGGATTTCCCTACTGGAGGCGCCATCGACGTAAGCAAATACAACGACGGACAGCGAGGAGGCGTACTGAAGGTAAGAGCCAAGATAGACAAGCTCGACAACAAGACGCTCGTAATCAGCGAGATACCTTTCAGTAAAACCACCGGAAGCCTCATCGACTCCATCACCAAGGCGGTGGAAAAGGGAAAGATCAAGGCAAGAAAGGTGGATGATGTCACATCAGCCAACGTGGAAATCCTCGTGCATCTGGCACCAGGCACTTCTTCGGACAAGACGATGGATGCTCTCTATGCCTTCAGCGACTGCGAAATCAACATATCGTCCAACTGCTGCGTCATCGAGGACAACAAGCCGAAGTTCCTCACCGTGAGCGATGTGCTCAGACATAGTGTTGACCGCACCATGGGATTGCTCCGACGCGAACTGATGATCCGAAAGGGCGAGCTGGAAGAGCAGCTCTTCTTCTCCTCGCTCGAACGCATCTTCATAGAGGAGCGCATCTACAAGGAGCGCAAGTTCGAGCAGAGCAAGAGTCAGGACGAGGTAGTGGCATTCATCTACTCCAAGCTGGAGCCGTTCAAGGATCAGATCTTCACCGCCAATATCGACGGCAAGGGAAACGTGGAATACTCCTTCCACCGAGACATCACACGCGACGACATCCTCAAGCTCCTGGAAATCAAGATGCAGCGAATCCTGAAATATAATAAGGATAAGGCGGATGACCTCCTGCTGAAGATCAAGGCAGAACTGGCTGAAATAGAAAACGACCTCGCCCACATGACAGATGTCACCATCAACTGGTTTGAGTATCTCAAGGGCAAGTACGGAAAGATGCATCCTAGAAAAACCGAAATCAGGAACTTCGATACCATCGAGGTGACCAAGGTGGTGGAAGCCAACCAGAAACTCTACATCAACCGACAGGAAGGTTTCGTGGGTACAGGCTTGAAGAAGGATGAATTTGTATGCAACTGCTCTGATCTCGACGACATCATCATCTTCTACAAGGATGGAAAATTCAAGGTAACCAAGGTTGCCGACAAGATATTCGTGGGTAAGAACATCCTCCACGTACAGGTGTTCAAAAAGAACGACAAGCGAACCATCTACAACTGCGTATATCGTGACGGCAAGCAGGGTGACTACTTCATCAAGCGTTTCAACGTAACCGCCATGACGCGCGACAAGCTCTACGATATCACCCAGGGCACACCGGGAAGCCGCATCATCTACTTCACCGCCAACCCTAACGGCGAGGCAGAAATCATCAAGGTGACGATGGAACCTGATCTGAGCAAGAAACGCCAGAGCATCTTCCTGGAGAAAGATTTCTCTGAAATCCTCATCAAGGGACGTGCTGCCAAGGGCAACCTGCTCACCAAGCGAACCATCCGCCGCATCGGATTGAAGAGCCACGGACACAGTACCCTGGGAGGAAGAAAGGTTTGGTTCGACCCGGATGTAAACCGCATCAACTATGATGAGAACGGCAGATTCCTGGGAGAATTCAATGATGATGACTCGATCCTGGTAGTACTCGACAACGGCGAATTCTACATCACCAACTTCGATGTGAACAACCATTACGAGGACAACATCCTGAGATTGGAGAAATGGGACGAGCACAAGATATGGACAGCCATTCTCTATGATGCCGACAACGAGGGATATCCATACATCAAGCGATTTACGATGGATGCCACCAAGCGCCACCAGAATTGTCTGGGAGAGAATCCGAACAGCAAGCTCATCCTGCTCACCGATACCCCATTCCCTCGCCTCAAGGTTACCTATGGTGGTGTGGATGCCATCCGACCTGCCGAGGAAATCGATGCCGAGCAATTCATCGCCCAGAAGAGTTTCAAGGCAAAGGGTAAGCGCCTGACGACATGGAAGCTGGAAAGCATCGAGGAATTAGAACCGACAAGATTCCCGGAGCCTCCAGCAGAAGATGATCCTGATGCAGAAGATACAACCGGCGATTCTGAAGGCGCAGGTAAGAATGCTGAAGCTGTAGAGAATCTCGATCCTGATGCAGGAAAAAGCGAGCAGCAGGTAATAGATGAACTGACCGGTCAAACCAATCTCTTCTCTGAAAAAGATTTCGAAGAAGATCAGAAAGACAAAGATTGGTTATCGAAGCAATAAAAGAATTCGAAAAGTTTTCGATATATATTTTTAGGAGGGTGTACCTGTGACACACCCTCCTTTTTTTCTATAGATGATTATATGCGTCGCATTGCTGTATATTTTTACTTTTTATATCCCTTCAGTTTCTCCAGGCAATAAGCCTTGAAATCATTCCAGTGGTAATAAGGCTCCACATCGCTCTTGATAGGAAGCGTAGCTTCATCCTCGCAGAGCAATACCTTCACCAGTACATCATTCGCCTTGTTGCGATAGAATACAAACTGAAGGTTGGTAGCCATCGGAGTAATCTTATAATCAAACCATTGAGAAGAAATTCTCTCAGGATCTCTGATCTCCTCGCCATATCCATTCAGATCCAGGAGGCAAGTAAGCGGAGTAACCATCGTATCATGACCATATCTCAAGGTAGCACCCCGATGCGGAAGAGCTATGCAGCTATCAGCCTTCTGGATGATATCCATCAGAAGATTACGCTGGGAATATGGCTGAACATTGCCCGTATAAGGAGAATTGCCATACGCCATCTGCCACCAGATATTGGTACTTACCCAATTCTGATACAACTCCTCCTCAGTAAAGAGATCATAAAGCGAAACCTTGCCTCTCAACTCAGTACCCTGGACAGAGCTAGCCATCTCATAAAGCTTTCTGTTCAAGTCGCTCTGGTTGATATTCTGCTTCACCCAAACCGGATCATTGAAAAGTTCCTGCATCACTCGGCTATAGCAGGCATGCTTCTTGGAAAACTCCTCCTGCACCACCTTTCTGCCCACAGAATTCTTCAAGCTATCCAGGTATCTATCTCCCTGATTCATATAGTACATATCATGCTCGCTGGCATCGTGGAAGATATGAAGCTTAGGATTCATGCGGAGCATCTGCTGCAAGCCATTCTCCATAGAGAGGATGCAGCGGATTACCACCGTACTTCGTGCCTCAATATTCGTATTACCGGCAAAGATCTCAGGAAATCTTTCCATCATTCGCTTGGTAATCCCCTGATGCTGGAGAGCTCCCAATGGAGTCAACTCGCCATCACGTCCCTTTGCCTCTTCACGAATCAGCTTCACCTTAGCCAGTGTTTCCTCACCCTTGGCAGTCAACTTACCTTCCTGCTTCGCCTTCAACAGGGAGAAATAAGGCACATCATACGCCTGCTTGCCAATCATATAGCGGGAGCCATGACGGCCATAGTGGCTCAGATAGAAAGGCTTATAGCCCTTAGGCGCCGGAGTTAACTGCTTCTGAGGCCCGCGATAAGCCACATAGTTACTACCCGAGAGTGTAATGTCTCGCTTGAAATCCTCCAGAGGACTCTGAGCAGACAATGGCATCGCAAAAACAAGAGATGCCAACAATAATAGATTCTTTGTATTCATTGTTACTACATTTTTATTGTATAATTCATTTTTTTCATCATGATTATTTTCAGTTTGCCTGCAAAAGTACCATTATTTCTCGTAAAAAACAAACAAACCCGCTTTTTTCTGCTCATTTCTTCTTTTTATTCGAATATTTATTGTATCTTTGCACTCACAAATGCGCTTGTGGCGAAATTGGTAGACGCGCTAGACTTAGGATCTAGTGGTTTAGGCCGTGTAGGTTCGAGTCCTATCAGGCGCACCGAAGAAAATCCTAACTACTTGATTATAAGTGGTTAGGATTTTTTCTTTCTAGAAACCAGGAAGTTATCATCAACCTACTTACTCATAGATATTGGAAGAAACTGTCGTCACATAACCACGTTTTTTGATTTAAATCAACAAATTCCCATATTTTACAAGAAAACTAGATAAACTATTCTTGTTTTTCGCATATTTCCTATACCTTTGCCCACGGAATTCCAATAAAAGAAAAGAAACAAAGTATTAATTTCGATTTAAAAGATTAATTATGAAGAAGATTATGTTGAGCCTTATGATGGCTCTCGTTTCTGTTTGCGCTAGCGCACAGGTTTACATCGGTGGTACTGCTGGTATCTCTAGCAACACGATCGGTGATGGTGACAGCAAGACTGCTTACAAGCTCATCCCAGAGATTGGTTACCAGTTCAACAACAAGTGGGATGCCGGTATCGAGGTAGGTATCCAGAAGGGCGAAGTTTGCAAGATTTCTCCTGTTGGTGATGCTACTACCTTCACTATTGCTCCTTACGTACGCTATACAGCTGTTGAGAGCAAGGTAGTTGATCTCTTCTTCGAGGGTACTATTGGTTATGGCAGTGTAAGCAAGGGCGGTGGCGACTTCTACGAGGTAGGCATCAAGCCAGGTTTGGCTGTTAAGCTTACAAAGCATGTTGAATTCATCTCAAAGATTGGCTTCCTCGGATACAGAGGCTATTCTCCAGAAGAGGACAAGAGCTCATCAACATTCGGAGTTGACATAGATGCAAGCAACATTTCTTTTGGTGCTATCTACAAGTTCTAATCTTAGAAAAGCTCATTTACTCATCGTAAATATATCAAGGGCGCAAGCTTTTTCCGCAACAGGAATAGCTTGCGCCCTGTTTTTATGTGAAATCTCAATTTACATGAAACCTCAATAAAGGGCAACTTATATGAAAACCTCAATATAGAGCAACCTTGATAACCCCATCTTTTCTATTCTCAAACACATCGTAAGCTTCCTCTATTCTAGATAACGGAAAACGATGGGTAATGAGAGGAGTGGTATCTATCTTGCCCTGTGCTATCAAGCTCAGGATTTCCTCACAATCACAGCCATCTACTCCACCCGTCTTGAAAATGAGATTCTTGCCATACATATCAGGAAGCGGAAGCATCTGGGGCTTATCATACATAGCAACAATAGTAACGATGGCATTAGGACGGGCACACTTCCATGCCAACTGGAAAGTATCCGAACCACCAGCTACTTCCATCACCACATCGGCTCCGCCATGCAAACTCTGCTCCTTGACGAAGGTTTCGCAATCTTCCGGTTCTACCACAAGAACCTGCGGATAATGTTCCTGGATAAATGCTCTTCTGGCTTCTGATTTCTCGCAAACGATGATTTTTCCAGGATTCTTCAGTAAGGTGCAGAGCAAACAGCAAACACCCGTAGGACCTGCTCCGATAATGAGAACCGTATCTTCTTCCTTAATTTCCGAGATTCGGGTTGCCCAGAATCCAGTGGCAAGAATATCGCCAACAAAGAGTGCCTGCTCATCGCTCACCGTATCAGGAATCTTATTCAATCCAGTAGTGGCATACGGAACTCTGACGTATTCCGTCTGGCCACCATCTATTCTACAACCCAACGCCCAGCCACCATGAGGAGAAGTACAGTTGTTTACGTATCCATGCTGGCAGTAGAAGCATTCGCCACAATAAGTCTCCACATTCACCGTTACTCTATCGCCCGGCTTCACATGGGTAACCTGCCCGCCTACTTCTTCTACAACACCCACCATCTCATGCCCCACGGTAATACCAGGTACAGCACGAGGCACTGAACCATGCTTGATATGCAAATCGCTGGTACAGATACTGCTCATTGTTACTCTCACTATAGCATCCTTGGCATCCTTGATGGTAGGTTTCGCTTTCTCAACAAAAGCGAATTCTCCTTTTTTAATATATGTAAATGCTTTCATCGTCTCTAGTTTATTAATGTTCTATCGAAAATGCAAATATACAAAAAATATTCATAACATCATACGTTATGCCAACTTTTTATGCTTTGTTAAAATTAGAGTTTTTTTAACGAGAAAATACTGAAAATTCACAGAATATATATATCTTTCCTCTATAAAACGAAAATGATTTCCCTCGCACAAGGTAACTAAAACA
>ERZ1031651.55-NODE-55-length-17108-cov-8.512813_pt1 | contig 17108 bp, 8 predicted proteins | sample MGYA00516703_ERZ1031651 | MGnify/ENA primary metagenome ERZ1031651 (study PRJEB33719, sample SAMN04261213) | wastewater metagenome | biome: rural village; feature: human; material: feces | host: Homo sapiens | place: El Salvador | collected 2013-01-07 ... | reverse complement strand
AGATTGTTTTAAAGAGAATTGCCAAGAAGAATGATTATACCATCGGCCGACTTTATCTGTTGGCCGATGGTGACGTGAAGCACAAGGTGCATAGCGGCAAGAATGCCGGCGACAAGTGCAGTTTTGAACATACCTTCGATATGAAGTTGCTATCCCAGGATACTTACTTCTGCGATACGCTGGAGCCTACGTGGCGCAACCTGAAGGGCATCAAGCTATCGCCCGAGGAGGAGAACAGCAAGTATAGCCGAGTGAGCGGCAAGGTGGCGAGAAAGATTCCGGGGCATACCGCCATCCCCGAGGGCACGTATCATGTGTTCATCACCATGTCTCAGAAGTTCAAGAAGTGGCTGCCTTATCTGATGGGCGTGCCGGGCTTCGAGGGCATCCGCATCCATGCCGGCAACAAGGCGGAAGATACCCAGGGCTGCATTCTGGTGGGCGAGAACAGGGTGAAGGGCATGGTGGTGAACTCCCGCATCTGGCTGCATCGGTTGATGAAGAAAATGAATGAGGCGCAGCAGAAGGAGGAGGACATCTGGATAACCATCATCTGATGCAGGAAAAGAATATCAGGATAACCATTATCTGATATATTTGTACCATATCTTTTAGTGTTCTTGCGAGTGTAGTGTAAAAAGTGGCACTGCACTCGCTTTTACTTTGTAGCCTTAATAGAGCTAATTCTATCTATTTTTTATTATTTTTCCTTTTTTTCTTACTAAAAATATGAAAAAAACGCATATTTTTGCAGATTTTATGCAAAAAAAGATAATATTTCATATTTTTATTGTAATTTTGCAGCCGATATCACATTATTACATAATAATTTTAAAATTAAGACGAGAAATTATGGAAAAAAGACTCTCGCTCTTCTTTGTTTGTCTCTTGATGAGCATCGGAGCTGCGTTTGCCCAGATTGACGTATCTGGAACCGTAATATCTGCGGATGACAATGAACCGATTATCGGTGCCTCTGTCCTGATTTCAGGAGGAGCTGCCAGTAAGGGTACAGTCACGGATATTGACGGTAAATTTAAGCTGAATGTTCCTAACGGAACTAAACTCGTGTTTAGCTACGTGGGAATGAAAAGTCAGACATTGGCTGCCACTGCCAACATGAAGGTGGTGCTTCGTCCTGAAGCGCAGTTGCAGGAAGTGGTTGTCACTGGTATGCAGAAAACAGACCGACGTTTGTTTACCGGTGCTACCGACCGAGTAAACGCCGAGGAAGCTAAATTGAATGGTGTTGCCGACATCAGCCGCTCTCTGGAGGGTCGTGCTGCCGGTGTATCCGTGCAGAACGTGAGTGGTACCTTTGGTTCTGCTCCGAAGATCCGTGTGCGTGGTGCAACATCTATCTATGGTTCTTCCAAGCCTCTTTGGGTAGTGGATGGCGTTATCATGGAGGATGTTTCCGACGTGAGTGCCGACGACTTGGCTTCCGGTGACCCGGAGACCCTGATCTCTTCTGCTATCGCAGGATTGAACTCTGATGATATCGAAAGCTTCCAGATTCTGAAGGATGGTTCCGCTACATCTATCTATGGTGCGCGCGCGATGGCAGGTGTCATCGTCGTTACTACCAAGAAGGGTAAGCAGGGACAGGCTCATCTGAACTACACCGGTGAGTTTACCACCCGTCTGATTCCATCTTACGGCAATTTCGATATTCTCAACTCTCAGGACCAGATGGCCATCTACAAGGAGCTGAAGGATAAGGGATGGCTCAATCTTTCTGATATCCTCAATGGCAGCGACTATGGTGTATATGGAAAGATGTATGAGCTGATCAATACCTATAATAGTACCACGGGTATGTTTGGTCTCGCCAACACCCAGGAGGCTCAGAATGCCTACCTGCAGCAAGCAGAGTATCGCAATACCAACTGGTTTAAGCAGCTTTTCTCTTCTGCCATCATGCAGAACCACTCTGTTAGCTTGAGCGGCGGTACCGAGAAGAGTAACTACTACGCTTCACTTTCTGCCATGGTTGACCCAGGATGGTACAAGGACAGCAAGGTGAACCGTTATACCGTGAGCATGAATATGACCCATCATATTCTGGATAATCTCTCTGTCAACCTGATTGGTGGCGGTTCTTACCGTAAGCAGAAGGCACCAGGTACTCTGGGACAGGATGTGGACGTGGTGTCAGGTCAGGTGAAGCGTGACTTCGATATCAACCCATATTCTTACGCCCTGAACACATCACGTGCGCTGGATCCTTATACATATTATCATGCCAACTATGCAGCATTCAACATCCTGCATGAGCTGGAGAGCAACTACATCGACCTGAACGTGGCTGATGCCAAGTTCCAGCTGGAACTGAAGTGGAAGCCTTTCAAGGATCTGGAACTCTCTACACTGGGTGCCATCAAGTACAGCACTTCTTCGCAGGAGCACAACATCCTGGAGGATTCAAACCAGGCGTTGGCTTACCGCGCCATGGACAACTCGCTGATTCGTGATGCCAACAAGCTGCTCTTCACTGACAAGGACGACCTCTATGCCCTGCCAGTATCCGTATTGAAGCAGGGTGGTATCTATCAGCGCACAGAGAACCGTATGTTGGACTATGACTTCCGTGCCACAGCCAACTACAACCATACTTTTGCGCATAAGCACATCGTCAACCTCTTCGGTGGTCTCGAGACTACCAGCATCAGCCGTAACCGCAGCTGGTTTAACGGTTGGGGCATGAACTACCGTGGCGAGACTGCTTACTTTGAGTATCTCTACTTCAAGAAGCTGGATCAGGAGAACTCAAACTATTACAGCTTGCGCAACACCGATTCACGCAGTGCAGCATTCTATGCCAATGCCACTTATTCTTTCAATGGAAAGTATGTAGTGAACGGAACATTCCGCTACGAGGGTTCTAACCAGATGGGCCGTACCACCAAGGCACGTTGGATGCCTACATGGAACGTATCTGGTGCCTGGAATGTACACGAGGAGAGCTTCTTCCCTAAGCTCAAGCCATTGTCAAGCCTCACCTTCCGTGTGTCTTACAGTTTGACAGGTACTCCTCCTGATGCATCTTACTGCAATGCGCTCACCAAGCTCTCTATGAATACTCCTTACCGTCCTACTACTACCGACAAGGAGTTGGGATTCGTGGTAGCAGCACTCGGTAATGATGAGCTTACCTACGAGAAGAAGCACGAGTTCAACTTCGGTGTGGATGCAGGTTTCTTCAACAACCGTCTGAACGTTACATTCGATGTATATCAGCGTCGCAACTTCGATGAGATTGCTCCTACCGTTACCCAGCTCTATGGCACAGCCTATGCCAATGTGGGTTCCATGAAGTCATGGGGTGAGGAGTTGAGTATCTCTTCTACCAACGTGAAGACCAACGATTTCAGCTGGCAGACCAGCCTGATTTACTCTCACAACCGCACAGAGATTACCGACCTCTACAATCAGGGTCGCGTCATCGACCTGGTTCAGGGTAACGGTTTTGCGAAGCAGGGTTATCCAGCCCGTGCCTTGTTCTCTATCCCATTCGTGGGCATCAACGAGAAGGGCAATCCTGTATGCATCAACGAGAAGGGCCAGGCTACCGTGGGTGACCTCAACTTCCAGGAGCGTAACAATACGGACTATCTGATTTACGAGGGTTCTACAGACCCTATCTACAATGGTTCCCTGGGTAACACCTTTAACTATAAGGGTTTCCATCTGAACCTGTTCCTTACATACGCCTTCGGCAACGTGGTGCGCCTTGACCCGGTTTTCAAAGCCAAGTATAACGACTTGACATCTATGAACCACGATTTCAAGAACCGCTGGATGCAGCCTGGTGATGAGAATGTTACCAATGTGCCTGGTGTAGTGAGCCGTTATGAGTATGAGCAGAACCGTACATTGCTGAGCACTGCCTACAATGCTTACAACTATACTTCTGTTCGCACAGCCAAGGGTGACTTCATCCGCCTGAAGGAGATTTCACTGGCATACGACTTCCCACACCGCTGGTTGGAGAACTCACCAGTGAACAACATCTCATTGAAGCTTCAGGCTACCAACCTCATGCTGCTCTATGCAGACAAGAAGCTGAACGGTCAGGATCCTGAGTTCATGAATGCGGGTGGTGTGGCTTCGCCAATGCCAAAGCAGTTTACTCTTACATTGAAACTTGGACTTTAATTATTGTAGAAAATAAAAATGAAAATAAAGAAATTATATATCGCCATTGTAGCGTTGGCACTGTCGGCTGGCATGACTTCCTGCAACGATTATCTGGACAAGCAGCCAGATAGCCGTCTGGACCTGCAGAGCCCTACCGATGTGTCGAAGCTCCTGGTTAATGCCTACCCACAGGTGCATCCAGCCTATCTGCTGGAGATGTATTCTGACAATACCGATTGTAACCTGAACACCGGTTGGGATGCTGCCGACCGCTTTCAGCAGCAGGCATACGAATGGGCCGACATCACTGAGACCAGTGCTTACGAGGCTCCTGCTACTTACTGGTCTACCTATTATGATGCCATTACCACAGCCAATATCGCTTTGGAACACATCAACAGTCAGAAAGACCAGAGCTCTTATTCTGCCCAGAAGGGTGAGGCTCTCCTGTGCCGTGCCTATGCCATGTTCCAATTGGCTAACGTATTCTGCATGGCTTACGACGAGACCACAGCAGCCACAGACCTGGGTCTTCCTTATCCAGAGGTGGTTGAAACCAATGTACACGTGAAGTACGACCGTGGTACCCTTGCCGAACTCTATGGTAAGATTGACAAGGATTTGCAGGAAGGCTTGAAGCTGGTAGGTTCTACCTACGACAAGCCTAAGTTCCACTTCACATCTACTTCTGCTGCCGCTTTCGCAGCCCGTTTCTACCTCTATTACCAGAAGTATGACAAGGCTGTGGAGTATGCCAACAAGGTATTGGGCAGCAACGCCAAGGGTATGCTGAGAGACTGGAACACCTGGGGTGCTCTTTCTGCCAACAAGCAGATTCAGCCTAATGCCTACATCAACTCATCTGTGAAGGCAAACCTGCTGCTGCAGGTGGTTGTTTCTGAATGGGGAGTCATCGGAGGTCCGTTCCAGTATGGTGACAAGTATGCACACAGTGCCATCGTAGCAGCCAAGGAAACCGTTCAGTCAGAAGGTCCTTGGGGCTTCAGCGACAAGGTGTTCAACTACACCGTGTTCTCTAATGCATCTCTTTCAAAGTATATCGTACGTAAGGTTCCTTACGATTTCGAGTATGCTGATATCCAGGCAGGTATCGGTACTCCTCACGCAGTATATGCAGAGTTTACAGCCGATGAGACCCTGCTCGTAAGAGCAGAGGCACAGGCATTGCTCGGTCATTATGCAGAGGCTCTGAACGATTTGAACACCGAGTTGGCTGCCTTCTCAAAGACAGGCGTGCAGCTTACCCTGGATGACGTGAAGAAGTTCTACAGCGATGCAGTTACCGCTTATTACACTCCTGAGAAGCCAACTCCACGCAAGGCGCTGCACACCAGCTTCGCCATCGACAAGGATACAGAGGAGCCTTTGCTGCAGTGCATCCTTCACCTGCGCCGAATCATGACCATTCACGAGGGCTTGCGCATGCAGGATGTGAAGCGCTACGGCATCACCATCTATCGCCGCGACGTGAAGAGCAACTACAAGATTACAGACGTCACCGACACCATGGAGGCACGCGACCCACGTCTCGCCATCCAGTTGCCACAGGATGTAATCACTGCGGGTGTTACACCAAACCCTCGCAATAAGTAAAAAAACATAAAGTAATAGTAAGAAATGAAACATAATATATATATGTTGATGTTGGCATTGGTGATGGGCCTGGGCTTCGTGTCTTGCTCAGACAATGACCCGGACGATCCAACCATCTTCCCTGTCACCTCTCCACAGAGAGACAGTCTGGACTTGTGGTTGCAGAAGAACTACACCAGTCCTTACAACATCGATTTCAAGTATAAGATGGAGGACATCGAGTCTGACTATACTTATACCCTGACTCCAGCCGACTCGGCAAAGTCTGCCAAGCTGGCTATCATCATCAAGTATCTCTGGCTCGATTCATACGCCGAGGTGCTGGGTCCTGATTTCGTGAAGCACAATGTGCCAAGAGTGATTCACCTGATTGGTAGTCCGGCTTACAACAGCAACGGAACCATGGTATTGGGTACTGCCGAGGGCGGCTTGAAGGTAACACTCTACATGGTGAACAACCTGACCGATGCCATGCTTGAGAGCTATGCATCGATGACTCAGTATTACTTCCACACCATGCACCACGAGTTCACCCACATCCTGAACCAGAAGAAGCCTTACGACACATCTTATAACAAGATTACCGAGTCGGGCTACGTGAGTGGTAACTGGTATCAGATAGCAGATTCTGTGGCTCACGGCAAGGGCTTTGTTACCCCATACGCCATGTCAGAGGGTTTGGAGGACTTTGCCGAGATGCTGTCTACCTATATCACTTATACTCCTGAGCAGTGGCAGGCTATCCTCGACGATGCCCAGAAGGTAGGTGGCGACGAGGCTGTATCTGCATTGAACCAGAAGCTTAACATCGTGAGAAACTACATGCAGGATTCATGGAACGTGGATATCGATGTGTTGCGTGCAGCCATCCTGCGTAGAGGCAGTGAGTTGAGTTCTTTGGATTTGGAACATTTAAAATAGAATAGATTTATGAAACATATATTTATAGCTATCGTTTGCTTGTTGGGCAGTATGAGCTTGCAGTCGTGTCTGCACGATGACAAGGAATTCTTCGACGAGTCGGCTGCCAACCGCATCGAGAGCACCGTTGAGAATACCCAGAAGATTCTGGAATCTTCTGAGAACGGATGGCAGCTTCATTATTTCACAGGCAAGGGAATGACCGGTGGCGGCTATACCTTCCTCATGAAGTTTGCCAATGGCAAGGTGACCGTGGCTGGCGATACAGCCGTTGCTGCACCTACCGAGCGCGCCACATCCAGTTATACCGTTGACCGCAGCATGGGACCTGTGCTCTCTTTCAACACCTATAACGACATCTTCCACTTCCTGGGAGAGCCTACATACGGCAATATAGAAGGTGAGCAGGGCGACTGGGAGTTCGTGATTACCAAGCTTACAGAAGACAGCATCTTCGTAAAAGGTAAGAAGTGGGAGAACGAGATGGTATTCACCCGCATGGCTGACGGCGTAGACTGGACTTCCTATCTGGACAGCATCGCCGACGTGCAGAAGCGCCTGGGCGTGAACTACAGCGTGGGCAATTCTTCGGATGCCAGCAAGATGGTGGAGATTAATTCCGCCACACGCCGCATTCTTTCGCGCACTGCCGACGGACAGATGGTAGAGCAGCCATTCTATGTTACTCCTACCGGTATCCATGCCGTTAACGAGCCTGTGGCTCTGGGTGAGGATAAGGCACAGGACTTCCTGGTAAGCAAGGCAGGTGTGTTGACAGCAAAGGACAACGAGAATCTGACCTTGAATTCCTATGCTCCTGGCATCGATACCTGGGTAGGCAACTGGACACTTTCAGCCATGCAGGGTTCCTGCGATATGACCATCTCGAAGGTGGAAGACCAGGAGAACATGCTGAAGGGTACATTCACCACTGGCGGATATACCTATAATATCGGCTTGAGCTACAATCCGGAGACGGGTGCCCTCAATCTGCCTTCTCAGCTGATTGACGACCCTAGCGGCAGATATCCTGCCCTGTGGCTGATGAACGCCGACCTGAATAAGGGAACATTGCTCGGACAGGGTGGTATGAACGTGGTATGGCACGGCGTATCTCAGGAAGGTGACTTCGAGGACGATGGCACACTGGCTTCTGAAGGCTATGCTTCTGATACATTCATTGCCCTGGCTTGTACCGCAAAAGGAGAGCCTATCAAGGAGAACAATCAGTATGTGTTTGTCATCGAATGGTATTATCTTTCTAATTTGACTCCAAACAAATAATCAAGTAAGATGAAGAAATCTATATATATAATAGGTATGGCTGCCATGGGGCTGATGGCCTCATGCAGCAGTGACAGCGATTATCAGGCTGTGGCCGAGAGCACTATCAACGTGCTTTCTGCCCAGACTTCGCTCGGACCTAATGCCAGCGAGGGTGAAGTAACCGTGGACTGTACTCCTGCCAAGGCTTACACCGACGAACCTTCATGGCTCAGCGCCAGCATCGAGGGCAGCACCGTGAAGCTGGCTGCTCTTGCCAACGACTCACGCCAGTCGCGCAACGCCAAGCTGGTTATCAAGAAGACAGAGGCTGACTCTGTGGTAATCAATGTTTCCCAGTATGGCCTGGTGCTCGAGATGAACAAGGCTGATATGATTTTCAGCAACGACGAGGCTACGGAGTTCGTGAAGTCATACAGTTCCAACGCTGATGTGAAGGTTATCTATGCTCCTGAGTGGGCAAAGGCTTCGGTTGATACAGTGAGCAAGGAATTGAAGGTATCGCTCAGCGAGAATACTACAGGTCATCTCCGTGCCGACTATATCAAGTATCAGGTGGCAGCCGTTACCGACTCTTTCGTGGTGAAGCAGTTTGACTTCGACAAGGATATTGCCGGAGAGTATGTTTATTCTTACTACGATTTCAACGAGGATGACAAGCTGGAGCAGCAGACCGTGCATGCTACATTGAGCCGCACCGAGCTTTCTATTCCTGAAATGGGACTGGTATTCCCAATCACTGTGAATGAGAAAACAGGTAGCGTGGAGACCCGCAGCAGCCAGTGCCTGGGTAAGGTGGGTAAGTACTTTATCTACGATACCTTCCTCGACGAGGAGGGCGCTTACTTCATGGGTTCAGAGTCTGGAGTTATTTCTGCCACATTCAAGTATAGTAAGCAGTATGGCACTTACGGATTCTTTGGCGGTACAGCCTATAATATCAAAAACCAGTCGGGTAACTTCCTGGCTATGATTCTGCAGGTGTTCAAGGCGAAGAGTCCTTCCAAATCTAACTACGTGCTCGATCAGGGTTGGATGGTACAGCCATTCCTCATGGATATACCAAAGGGCGGTGATGCATCTTCTGCGAAGCGTCAGGCTCCAGCTCTGGCTCGCCAGATGGGTCCATCTGCCAGCAGTATGGCAGCCAAGCTTGCTGTATGGCAGTCGTATCGCAAATCATCTATCATAAAATAAACTTAATAAAATAAGTAATCATGAGATTATTATCTACACTTTGCCTTTCTTTGCTCCTGGGAGCAAGCGGCACAGCGGCGATGGCCTCCAGCAAGGCATCGTTTGCCAAGAAGTTTAAGAATGCTGATATCCATCGCCTGGTTTCTGTGCCAGGTATGGTGGATCGCAGCAACAGTGCTTACCAGATGCGCCAGGCTGGCTTTGCCAATATCAGCAATGCTCCTACACGCGTAGGCGATACTCCTACCAATTCGGCTTCGGGTGAGGCTTACGGATGGGTTACCGGTTCTGACGGCGGCAACTGGTATTTCACCCAGAGCATCGTTTCTAGAGACTCAGTATTTAGCGAGTATTATACTGCTCACTTCCATGAGTCTTCAGAAATCACGCTGTTCGATAACAACCACAAGCAAGTGGGCTCTTTCAGCGTCAAGGTTCCTGAAGGATGGAAGCATGTACAAAACATCACTCCATACGGTCCTGTTACCAAGAAACTTTTCGATAAGGACGGGAAGTCTAACGAAATCCTGGTGGAGTTCCACGATGCCTTCAACGGCGAAAACAAGTATCTGACTCGTGCCTACGATGTCAATACCGGTGAAATCAAGTTCGAGATGGAGGGTACCGGTCTGGTATTCGATGCATCTAAGGGCTGGAACAGCTACCAGCGCCTGATCATGACTCACGAGTCTGACAGCCTGTATAACATCGATGTCATCGCTCCTCCTGCCTCGGGAAAGGACAAGTGGTACGTGGAGCATACCTTCAGCTTCAACATCGATAACCGAATCAGCTATCTGCAGGGTTCCTGCTTCAACTGTATGAACGTGGATGGTACTCCTTACTATGTTCTGGCACAGTATGAGAAGCCATATACCGATACCGATGCTGGTGATGGTAACCAGGATATCGTACAGAATCCAGACAACTTCCTGGTGTTGAAAACTTTGGACAAGAACTACAAGCAGGTGGATAGCCTCCGTGTTTCCATCAATGCTCCTGAGGGCGTTCCTTACCGTTCTGCTGCCTTCGGTCTCTTCGGCAACAACGACTTGTCACAGGGCTACTTCAGCAACAACGGCAAATTGAACTATGTCGTAGAGCTTCTCGACTATACTCCTTCTCTGGATGCCGACCTGGCTTCATTCGCCGTTTACGATTCAGAGCACGGTAAGTTGAAGGATATCTGCGACAAGGTGACAAGCAACCAGTGGGCTTTGCTGAACACCATCCATGGCAAGTCTGACCAGATGTGGTTCCTGCAGACCCTGGGTACAGGCGAGAGTGCTGGCCAGCAGATTCAGCTGGTAGATGTTCCTTCCTGCGAGAAGGCGGGTGTGTTGCCACAGAACATCGACGGTAACAACATCTCATCTAACTTCGACCGTTACCCAACTTCTGCCAATGCGCAGGGCTATCAGTATGTCATCGCTTTGGCAAATGCAGAGGGTAGCGAGGCTGGTGAGGTTCTGGCTCCTATCGCTTGGGTGAACCCTGATTGCACTATCGATCACGTAGACAGACTTAACCTGGGTACAAAGGCTGAGCTCTTCACCCCATTGCTCAACAGCACATCACTCAACCCATATCTCTTCAACACAGATGATGATATGGAATATGTATACCTTGCCAAGAAGCGCCGCGAGGATGGTAGCAACAAGCTCGACAACGTGCTGGAGGTTGCCAAGGTTGACGGAACCGTCCTGAAGTCATGGCGTGGTGATGATACTCATTCTATCTCACAGGCTGGTTTCCCAGTGATGAACGAATTGGGCAAGTACCAGATGTTCGTTGTGTTCAGCGATACTAAGAACAACAAGTATGACATGAGCTTCTACGACCTTCCTTTCACCAAGTTTGAGCAGGGTGGTAAGGGTACAGTAGAGGATCCATACCTGATTTCTACTACTGGTGACTTCCAGCAGATGGCTTTGGAGCCAACCAAGAGCTACAAGCTGGTGGCTGACATCGATATGGCGAAGGCTGCACAGTGGTGGACTCCTATCAAGAGCTTTACTGGTTCTTTGGATGGTGATGGTCATACTGTATATAACCTCGGTATCAGAACTACAGAAGGTCATGTAGGTTTGTTTGGCTCACTCGATATCAATGGTGTTGCCAAGAACTTGATTTTCGTGAACCCTACTGTTGATGTAACCAATACCAACCAGTATATAGGTGTGTTGGCTGGTGAGACCAGCTATTCTACTGATAGCAAGGCTAAGGGTGCCAATGTGGATAGTGTATTTGTTTATGGTGCCAAGATTGCCGGCGAGGATGCAATGGTTTCTGCTGCGGGTGGTCTCGTAGGTTGCGCTAATCTCTATACCAATATTGCCAACAGTTCTTTCCAGGGTGAAATCTCTTTGCCTAACTCAGAGAATGTGGGTGGTATCGTTGGTCAGACTCGTACAAGTTCTGGCGTAAATGCATGCTATGCAAATGTAAATGCCACAGCCAAGAGCAATCTGGGTGGTATCGTTGGTATTGCAGGTTCTATTCAGGATAAGTGTGCGTTCTCCAACTGCGAGGTTCGCGGTAAGTTGACTGCAGAGAATACTGTAGGTGGTTTCATCGGTGATAATTTCTTCAACGGTATCTCTAATGTGATCAGCCATGCTGATATCGTAGCAACCAGCAAGTCTGCCTGGAACGGATATGCTGCAGGTGGTATCGTTGGTGTGATGGAGAGCGCCTGGAATGGTGGTGCCGGTTATGTAAAGAACTGCGTCTTCGACGGCTCTATCAAGGCTTTCGAGAATGGTGAAGAGGTAAGCAACCCTGCTACTACTCATCAGATTGCCGGTAGAACTATCGCTGATGAGGACTATGCTGCGGGTGAGACTCCTAAGACCGAGACTCGCTTTTCTAACAACTATACTGCCAACAATGTGGGCAACACTGATGCTGCCAGCGTTGAGGGTGCCTTCAAGGCAGCCAAGGAAATGAACAAGGACTTCTTCGCAGGTTTGGAGTATGCTTACGGAAGCACTCTCGCTGAGCCTTGGAAGGAGGACGGAAGCAAGGTTCCTACTCTTTACTTCAACAATATCGCAAAGGCTCTCGCTGTTAGCGCAGATGATGTAACTGTAGGTACTGACGATAAGGGCGCTGTTGTAGTTCAGGTTTCTGTATATGGTATGGAGAACGCAGACCTGGAGTCTGACCTGGAAGTTTCTGCTACTGGTAATGCTACTGCTACTCTTGGTGAGGCTCATGGCAACAGCATCGACCTGGTTATCAAGGGTACGAAGACGGGTATCGGTGAGGTTACCGTTAGCTTCGGTGAGTTCTCTGCTACAATCAATGTAACAGTTCTCAAGAACTATGTAAGCGGTATCGAGAACGTAGAGGATGCTGCAGCTTTGGTTATCAAGGCAGCTGACGCTCAGATTTCTGCCGAGGGTGCTGACGCTATCTATGTTTACAGCGTAAACGGCAAGCTCGTAGGCAAGACTTCTGGTGCTGCTTTCAGCACAGCAGGTTTGACCTCTGGTCTCTACATCGTAAAGGCAACTGATAAGGCTGGTCATAAGGCTACAGCCAAGTTTGTTATCAAGTAAGTATGAAAAAATTAATCATATTCAGTTTATTGGTGGTCTGCTTTGTGCAGGCCACCTTTGCTATTCCTGCTTATCCGAAACCTTTGAAGGTGAAGCAGGCTGATGGCTCTTGGATTACCATCCAGATGCATGGTGATGAGCATGGCCATTATGTGATGACTTCCGACGGTATTCCGCTCGTGTTCAATGCCCAGCTGCGAAACTACGAGTATGCCGACTGGAAGAATGGTGAGGTGCAGGCTAGCGGCATCAAGGCTACAGAGGCTTCTGACAGAAGTGCTCAGGTCAAGAAGTTCATCGAAAGCCAGGACAAGTCTGCCATCTTGGAATCTTTCAAGCGTGCCCGTCTGCAGCAGCTGCAGCAAGTCTTCTCGGCTCGCAGAAATGCTTCTCTAAAAAACGGCATCAATTCTGCGTCCCCGCTCTCAGCGGTTTCATCGCTGGTCTCCCGTTCCAGCAGCAATCCGCAGGAAGAAAAATTAAATAATTTCCCTACCACAGGCGAAGTTCATTCATTGGTCATCTTGGTGCAGTTTGCTGATACGAAGTTCTCTACCGTGGGTAGCGATGCGCATCAGTTCTTCAACAGTATGCTCAATGAACCGGGTTTTACTTATAGCAATGGTGCCAACGGAAGTGCGAGAGATTTCTATGTGAACAGCTCCAATGGCAAATTCCAACCTCAGTTTGATGTCATCGGCCCTGTAACATTGCCAAAGAAATATTCTTATTATGGAGCCAACAAGGGTTCTTCTACGGATAATCCGGTTGCCCTGGAGGAGTTCGTGAGAGAGGCTTGTACTCTTGCCGACCCATTGGTGGATTTCTCGCAGTATGATCACAACCAGGATGGCTTCATCGACAATATCTATTTCTTCTATGCCGGAAAGGGTGAGGCTGATTCGGGTGATGGCAATGCCATCTGGCCACATTCTGCCTATTATGCTGATATCGCCAAGGAAGCTGGGGTTACCCAGAAGTCGCTGAAGCTGGATGGCATCGAGGTGGGTAACTATACCTGCAGTAACGAAATCAATGGTACCATCATCACACCGCAGCCTGCGGGCATCGGTACCTTCGTACATGAATTCGGCCATGTGCTCGGTCTTGCCGACCATTATGATATATATTATGGCATGGCAACCTTTACCCCTGGTTCCTTCGATACCATGGATAGGGCTTCCTACAACAACAACGGCAATACGCCTGCGGCATTCTCTGCCTACGAGCGTGCCTGCCTGGGATGGCTCGACCTGACCGTATTGAACAGCGGAGTGGATACCCTCAACGTTCTGCCTGATCTGAATGACAGCAACAAGGCATACGTGGTGCCTGTGGGTGGAACCAACGATGAGGAATACTTCATCATGGAGAATCGCCAGCAGAAGGGATGGGATGAGTTTATCCCTGGCCATGGCATGCTGCTCTGGCATATCGACTTTGATGCCAAGAGTTGGGAAAAAAACGAGGTGAACATCACGGGCTCTCATCAGCGCATTGATATTGTTGAAGCTGATAACAAGCGCACCGACAATACCCGTACGGGAGATCCGTACCCTGGAACTTCGAAGGTAACCCAATGCGATTTGACTTCCTGGTCGGGCGGCAAGGTGATGTCGCTGGATGATATCGAGGAGAAAGATGGCATCATCAATCTTATGCTCGGCGGACTGGACCTGAAGCTGAATACGCCGGAAGTGAAGGTTGCCGAGGTGAAGGATAGCAGCGTTGTGGTAGGATGGGCTGATGTGCCTGTTGCCAAGAGATACGTATTGAACATCTGCTCTGTGGTGGATGGCAAGAAAGAAGTTCTGCCGCTCTATGATAATAAGGTATATACCGAGGCGCAGTCTTCTCTCCCTATCGAGGGCTTGAAGCCTGAAACCACCTACGAGATGACCTTGAAGGCTGATCGCGGATCTTATTCTTCTGACGTCTACACCCAGCAGTTCACAACCACCGCAATACCTTTCAGCAAGTATTATGTGACGGACGTGAAGACAACAGCTGTGGATGAAACGGGCTTCACGGCTTCATGGACAGGTATGGATGCTGTAGACGATTACGTGGTGACCTTGCATAAGCTGGTTTATGCTTCAGAGGCAACCCAGAAGGGCTATGACTTCGGCAACGAACTGGAGGGCATGCCATCACTTTGGGAAACCAATGGAAACCTGAGCATGACTTCGTATGGCGAGGAAGTGCCTTGTCTCCGTCTGAACAAGATGGATTCCTATCTGAAGATGGCATCTGCCAAGGAGCGTATCTCTTCTGTGAAGTTCTTCGCCAAGTCTTCTTCTTCAACCAAGGCAACCTTGGCAGTAGAGGCTTATCAGGATGGAGAATGGAAGCAGATTGCCGCCTTGCAGGGTGGTGCCGACATGACTTCGGGCAATACTTACAGCTATGAATTGCCGGAGTTGGCTGATTCTGTGAGACTGAAAGTCATCCAGCGTACTTCCGGTGCCTTCTATATCGACGATGTTCTTTTGGGATGCAATGCCTTGATTCACGAGCCTGTGGCTGCTTATCAGAAGGTTTCTACCAATGGTAAGACTGAGTTTGCATTCTCCGGTCTGGAATCAGGATCCACCTATGCTCTGGTTGTAAACGCCAAGAAGGAAGGTGAGCTTTCTTACGATTCAAAGGAACTCATCGTGGTACCTGCAAGTTCTACGGGCATTGGCTTCATCACTACTGACTACTCTGGTAATGGTCAGATAAAATGCTACGATATCAACGGTCGCCTGGTATCTGCCGAGGAGATGCACCACGGCATTTACATCGTGAAGCAGGGAAACAAGGTATATAAAATCGTGAAATAATAAATATTAGTATTAACTTTTTAAAAGAGAGTAAAATGAAGAAACAACTACTTTTTGCCGCTATACTCATGTTGAGCGCAGCGCCAGCAGTTTCAGTATCAGCTGCCCAGCCATTTGCTGCTGCAGCAGAAGAGGGTCAGACTCTTGCAACAGAAGAGCAGTATAATGTACTGCAGAAGTCTATCAGTGACTTGCAGCAGAACATCGATGCCATGTTGAAGGAAATCAACGAGAAGTATGCGGATGCAGAGGATACCAAGGGCTCGTTGGAATTTAATAAGAGCAGTCTTTCTGATATGGCTGCTGAAGTGAAGGATAAGTTTGCTGCAGGGACTCTTACTGCTGCAGAGGTTGAAAGCTATCAGGCTCAAGTAGCAGAGATGGCAGAAGGTCTCAAGGATGCAGTGAAGAATGCAGAGCAGGAGGTTTATTCTTTCCAGGTGAATACTCATTATCAGAATGCTTCTATGCATAAGTCTGAATGTTTGGGTCAGGTTCCTGAGAACGTGCAGAATTATTATGCGCCTTCTTTCGATGACCTGGATGCCGAGATGATGCAGATTTACATGCCTGTCATGATGGGTGGTCCTATCGAGTCTGCAGAAAAGGCTAAGGAGATGTGTGATAAGTTTGATGCCATCAGTGCAAAGGCTGATGCCCTCTTGGCTGCATCAAAGAAAGCCAGCACTTTGGTGGATGACATCACTGCAACACTCGCTTCATTGGATGCAGAAATAGCAAAGATAAAGAAGGATTTCCCTGAGTACGACCTTTCTATGATGCAGGAAAGTTCTGAATATTGGAAGAATTTTGCTGCTGTGTTTGCTCAGGCTCCAGCCGAGGGCACAGCTCCTTATACAGAGAAGCAGATTGCCGAATATGCTGAGAATTTCGGCTTTTTCAAGCAAAGTGCTTTAGGTGTGTATGCTGAGGCTCAGAAGGATGAATGGACGGCGCAGTTTAATGCGAAGTATACTCCTGCTTCTGAGAAGATGAATGAGTTGCTTTCAACTCTTGATACTCAGTGCCCAACAGTGGGAAGTAAGTACTTTACTCAGTTGGATGACCTCAATGCAGAATTGACCCAGATGTACATGTCGCTTTATATGGGTGAATTGACTCAGGAGACTTTCGACAAGATGATGGCTAGAATTGACGCTATCCTGGTTGAGGCTCAGAAGATCGTAGATGAGGCTATTGAGGCTGAGAAGGTGGCTACCGGCATCAGTGATATTACAGTTAACAAGACTGTTAAGGCTGGCAATGTTTACTCTCTTGATGGCAAGCGTGTAAGCAAGTCTGCCAAGGGTCTTGTCATCATCAATGGCAAGAAGATGGTTTTGAAGTAATTCAAATCTCTCGTTAACCCTGTAAATGGGTTTAGAATAAGCTTTAGATAAGCTCCCTCGGCAAAAGTGCTGAGGGGGCTTTTTTATTGCTCATCATGAGTAATAAAGCGTAAATTGAGTTAAAGATTCATAAAAGATGGGGTGCAGGACTCGTAACATTCACATAATCAAATAAAAATGTGTAATTTTGCAGTCCGATTATTTCGGGGATACAC
>ERZ1031651.54-NODE-54-length-17124-cov-6.313317_pt1 | contig 17124 bp, 11 predicted proteins | sample MGYA00516703_ERZ1031651 | MGnify/ENA primary metagenome ERZ1031651 (study PRJEB33719, sample SAMN04261213) | wastewater metagenome | biome: rural village; feature: human; material: feces | host: Homo sapiens | place: El Salvador | collected 2013-01-07 ... | reverse complement strand
TGGGCTTTAATAAGTCTATGCGCGCTAAGTTCACTGTTCATAGCCTCTTCCCTGTTCCTGAGTGGTAATATTTGATAAATATTAATAAGGAGAATCCGATAGTCTCGGTACTTATCGGATTCTCTCTCTAAAACGAAAAGAATTATGATGAAATTCAAATATCTGTTTTTGTTGCTCATGGGCGTCGTTTGCGGATTGGCTTGCTCGGCATGCTCCTACGAAGACGATGATTATGACGAGCCTAGCTTCAAGGTTCTCAACCCAGAGCTTTCTTTTGATGGCGCAGGCGGAGTGCAGACCATCAATGTGCAGGCTGATGCTCAGCCTACAGCTTCCGTGATAGAAGGTGCCGACTGGTGTTCTGTTGCCTATAAGGATCAGGCAGGCGGTACTTACAACTTCGATGTAACAGTTGCAGCCTCTCTGGAAGATGAAGCTACTACTGCCGTCGTTCGCATCATTCAGGGCTATAGCCGCAAGGATGTTACGATTACCCGTGCCAAGAAGGGAACTGTTGTTGTTCCTGATGAGCCTACTGCTGATATGAACAAGACTGCCATGGAAGTGGCACAGTTGATGTATCCGGGCTGGAACCTCGGTAATACCCTAGAGGGTGGCGACTCCAAGAACCTTTGGAAGAATGCTGGCGTTGAAACAGAGACCGCATGGCAGAATACCAAAACTTCTCAGGCTATCATCGATGCAGTGAAGGCTGCCGGTTTCAAGAGTGTCCGTATTCCTTGCTCTTGGGTAATGGGGCATATTACTGATGCAGAAAAATGCACCATCGACCCTGCTTGGATGAAGCGAGTAAAAGAGGTGGTTGATTACTGTATCAAGGATGGTCTCTATGTCATCATCAACCAGCATTGGGGTGGTGGATGGATTGAGCACAATGGTTTGACAGCCAATACTGATATCAAGACTACCAAGGCTCAGCTCACCAAGATCTGGACTCAGATAGCCAATGAATTCAAGGCATACGATGAGCATCTTCTCTTTGCCGGCATGAATGAGCCGGGTGTAGGTTCTGGTGATGGTGACATCATTTCTCTGGCTGAGGCTTCGGCTCGCATCGCTGAGTATGAGCAGACTTTCATTGAGGCAGTTCGTGCCACAGGTGGCAACAATGCCAAGCGAGTTCTGATAGTCCAGGGTCCTAATACCAATATCGACAACTTTGTAGCCAATAACTATATGTCGAAGATTCAGGATTCAGCAACCGACCGATTGATGGTAGAGGTTCACTTCTACGATCCATATCAGTTTACTGATTTGAGTGAAGACCAGAGCTGGGGTAAGTACTATCTCTATTGGGGTAAGAACAACAAGGGTGGTGATGCCGACCGCACTGCTGATGCCAAATACAACGAGGATTATGTAGAGGCTCAGATGGAGAAGATGAAGACCCACTTCTTCGACAAGGGTTATCCAGTGTTGATTGGTGAGTTTGGTGCCAACCAGCGTCTGGCTATCGGTAAGGATGCGCTTCATGATGCATCCGTGAAGGATTACTACAAGGCTGTTGTTACCAGTGCTATCAACAATGGTTGTGTGCCTGTGGCTTGGGATACCAATGGCGGTCTTCCTAGCATGACAATTTTCAATCGTGCAAATACAACCGTTAGCAATACCCATATTCTGGAGAGTATCCAGGAGGCTGTGAAGACAGCTTCTTGGCCTGCAAAATAAATTTTTAATAAAGCCTCACTTGAGGTTGGAATGAGCCTCATTTGGAGTTGGAGTGAGCCTTACGTAACGTTCGTTTAAGGCTCAAACCAACTTCAAGTGAGGCTTACTTGTTTTTCTTTTCCTTTTGCTTTTATTGCCAATTCAGTTGTTTCTGTTTTTATTTATCTTGTTCTTTTCTCCTTTCACATTTATCTTATTGATTTGTAGATGAATAGGTTAGGTGTGAAAGGAAAATGGTATCAAAGAAATAAAAAAACAAAGATAAGTAAAATAGTATCAGTAAGTTACTACCTCTAAGGTAGATGCTTCCATTAATGCATCTTGGCAGTGGGGCTCTCAGGTGTTCTTGAAAGTCAATAGCGGTGCCGATGGTGATTGGGAAGACATGGCAGGGACTTCTGCTGTAGGAATCAAGGAACCTGGTGAGGCGAAGTTTGAGATTACCGATAAGGTTCTGGAGCAGTTTAAGAACGCCTCAAGTATCTTCGTTCAAGGCATGTGCGTTGTTGTTTCTAAGATTGAACTGGAGAGTGCTGTTGCTACAACTTCTACTCAGCTTTGGAGTGGAGAATGCGCATTCGGCAATTGGGCTGAGGGTTTCAGCGTTCCTGCCGAGAAGTTTGCCAATACTTCTGCTGGTGATGTATTGGAGTTCGTTTATACAACTGATACTGAGACTACAGAGACGTGGTGGCAGTTTAAGACTATCTTTGCTGGTACAGAAGATGTCTTGACTTCTAATAAGGCTGACTTGAATGAGTATGGTTGTGCTACTGTAGCAAGTGGCAGTACTTCATATAAGATAGTCTTGAATGCAGAGGATATTGCTAGATTGAAGGAAACAGGTTTGTTCGTCAATGGACATTTCAATATTGTTACAGCTGTTAATCTGATTCAGGCAGTCAAGGATCCTTCTACTGGCATCAGCAATGCATTTGTGGTTACTCCTGCCAAGGATTCCAAGACATTCAATCTTGCAGGTCAGCAGGTGGGTGCATCTTATAAGGGTGTTGTAATCAAGAATGGCAAGAAGTTTGTTCAATAATCGTGGGTTTGAAACTCAGATGGTTTAGTTTTATTAGTATTTATCAAGAAAAGGGCTAGGTTGCTGGTTGCAATCTAGCCCTTTCGCTTTTAGTGCTCTAAATAGAGTCCGTTCAACTTTTCCAGGAAAACACTCACATCATCATTCACCAACTCCATAAATCCATGGGTCTTACTGTTGGCTACTCCAGGATAAGGAGTGTAATAATGTTCATTGATTGGTTCTCCCTGGTTTCTTCCAAACATCAGGTAGGCAATGTGATGCTGCTTCAATTCAGGAAGAAGGACTTCCGAGAAGATGCTGGAATCGCCAATCGATTCGATGCCTGTTGTCATGCCGAAAGCATTGTTATGCTCCTGTGCAAAAGGCAATGCCTGGGTGATGATTTCCTTCATGCTCTGCTGATAGAGGGGAAGACGGATGGCATTCCTGGTTTGCAGATAGGTGACGTTGATGACATCAATCTGATGGTCTGGATATCGTTCCATCAGCTTCTTTCCAGGCTTGTAGGTCTCTGAATAGCCGTAAACTACATTGGTTACGTCATTATCCTCTAACAGGTCCTGCAATTTCTTGTAAAGTTCGATGTATTCGTCTTTGCTCAACTGGCAATACCAGGCTTTTCCGTCGATAGGAAGAAGATTGAGCACCACGGGTGCCTTGATACCATAACCGTCTTGCAGGGTGTCGAGATACTTGGCCACTTGTTTGGTGTATTCCTCCAGCAGATCTGCATTGCCGTTGTAATGAGGCATCGTCCAGTTCATGATGAGTAATCCTCCCTTGCGGAAGTGGTTGAGCACATCTTCCCGGATGGCCTTGAAAGGAACTCCATCTGCATTCTGCTGCTTTCCGCTCTCGATGCCGGCAAGTTCATAGCCATTGGCTGCCGGACGGTAACCGCAGAGTGCCTTCATGTCGCAGCGGTCGCTATCGCATTCCCATCTGTTCCAGCCCATTCCGCTCAGGGTGCCGTACATCTGTCCGATGAGGGTTCCCTTGTTGGCGAAAGCCTTGAGGTTGGTCTTCAGATTCTCCGTGCGGGTAGTAAGACCGCTCATGGCAATCTCATCGTACGATTTCTTTTTCTTTTCACCGCAGGATGCGAAAGCCACGAGTGCTGCAAAAATCAATATGAAATATCTGATTCTCATGTCTTTTATTCGTTATATGCCTTCTTCATGGCTTCTACCACGGTAGGCAGAGTCCACTGTGGCACACTTCTGTCTGTACCATCGAAGATACTCATCCAGTAGAAGGTAGCTACGCCGTATGCTTTTGCTTGCTTCACGATGTCGGCAGCCTGGTCGGCAGCAGCCTGAATTTCGCTGGCAGAACTGTTCTTGCTGACGCTCTTGCTTCCGTGAGTACCGTATTCACCGATGACGCAAGGGATGCCCTTGCTGATGAACTTATTGTTCAGGCGGGTGAACATATCTGCGATTTCCTTGCTGCAGGAAGCATCCCATTTGCCTTTCTGGGCAAACCAATCCCATGGAGCATAGGTGTGAACTTCTACTGCGATATGGCCATCCACCTTGTCGGTAGGAATCGTGAGGTTGTTCAAAACATCATCACCGCCTGCTGCAGCATAGGTGCTGACGATGAGGTTACGGGTCTCGTTGTTGCCACCGGTAGCACGCACTGCATTCACAAAGCTCTGGGCATAACCGTTCAAACCTTTATAGCTGTTTGTATTCTTTGGAGCATTCCAGGTGTTGTCAGCATCTAGCATCTCGTTGTATCCTTCGAAAACCAGATGCTGGTCGTAGTTCTTGAAACGGGTGGCAATTTGAGTCCAGAGACTCTCGAATTTCTCCTTATTCTCCTGATAGTTGGCTTCATCAGCCTTGATCCAGTGCTTCACATTCTCATCGTCGGCACCTGTATCATGGTGAACATTCAGGATGCAGTACATACCGTTGTCAATCACGTAATCAACGATTTCCTGTATTCTGTTCATCCAGGCTTCATCCACGGTTCCGTCTTCCTTCTTGTGCTGGAACCAGGTAACTGGGATGCGGACAGAATTAAAACCGTTCTTCTTCAGGAAATCTACCATCGGTTTGGTGGTAGGAACCTGTCCCCATGCTTTCTCGAAATCAGTAACAGAATTGCTGTTCATGTTCATCCACATGGCAACCACATCTGTGCAGTTGCCGAAATTGGTACCGATGCCCATGTTCTTTACTGCATCCACAGCACTTTCCTCTACATAGTTTGCGTTCAGGTTTACCTGATCGCGGGTAATCACGTTCTTGCTGTTCATAGCCGCTTTCCACCAGTCGTTGGATGGCATGTTGCTTCCATACCAAGGCATGAAGAAGCTCCATTTTGCACCGGCATTCCATGCCTCATCGATGCCGGCTGTAGCTGTGTTGCTGTTGGCATCAGTACCGCACTCTGCCAGGGCAACGAGCTTGCCAGGATAGCGTGCCTGAATCTCCTTGAACTCCTGTGCCTGCTTGGCAGCATCATAACCATAGAGGTCGCGACCGATGATATCTACATACTTGTCGCCGGGATACCAATCGGCATCATTGTCATAGGTATTGGCATCGCCATTGTAATTCTGTGTAGTCCAAGCCCAAATCAGGTTGTGGATTCCCTTGCTCTGGAAGTAATCAAACATGGTCTGCCAAAGCTTCTTGTAGGTCTCGGCACCATCATATCCCCACCAGAACCAGGATTTGCCCCAGCTGGCACCTGATTTCAGACAGGCATTGCCGGCAGCCTCGTGGAAAGGACGCCAAATGGCAACAACGCCTGCATCCTGCAACTTCTGCAGAACTTCCACCACCTTATCCATCTCCTGATAGAACCACTTGTTCTCCCAAGAGCCGGCTGTCAATACGTTGGCTGCCTTGAAGGTGGTTTCAGATGGGGTGCAGGTTACACCGTTTCCATCTGTTCCCGGAGTGGTGCTTTCTGTCTTAGGCACATTGAAGTGCCACATCAATGATACCAGTCCGCCTTGGTCTGCCCAGTTGGTAACAGGCGTGATGTCGTTGTAGTTGATCCATCCGTTGGAACCCTGCTTAGGTACATAGATATGGATGAAATCATAGCAGTTCATAGCTGGGTATTTGCCTGTTGCTTTATAAATCTTATCTGCTTCCTGGGTGTTCCAGTTGACGTTGGCGATGACCGAAGAGATGGTCTTGCTGCCATAATTCAGCTGTAGATATTTGTAGAGACGCTTGGTCTTCTCTGTTGCGGCTGGGTCAGCGAGATTCACATTGCCCACTTCGCTTTCGTGATAGATAGAGAAGACGACATTGTTAATCTTGTTGATGTCGTATGTTTCCCATGCTCCGATGTCCTCCAGACCTTTCAGATAAATTTCCAGTTGATTGTTGGCATTGTGCTTCATGCTGCTGACGGTATTGCTTTCGCCAGTCAGATTCCATTCAGCTTGCTTTCCTTCCGAATTGTTGATGGTAATCTTGTCACCATCCGTTTGTGCCAAGGCAGTGAATGAAATCATTACTGCCAGAAGTGAGAGTAATATCTTTTTCATTGTCTTGCTACTTTGATGGATTTGTTATTGATTTTGATGATGTATACGCCGTGGGTCAGCTCATCCAGTGGGATGATGGTCTTATCTCCGGCGAGGATAGGGGAGAGGCTTACTGCCTTTCCGTCGAGGGCGAAGGCGCTCACCTGGTTGTGGGTTCCGTCCACGATGATGCGGTCACCTTCGAAGGCAAACTTGCTGTTGGCTTCAATTTGCTGGATGCCCGTAGTGGTACCATAGGTGAAGGTGGAAACCTTCCACAGTTCGTAACTGGCAGTAGTGGCTGTAGATGTTACGGTCATCTTGTCATTTCCGAAGGTCACTTCCGGTAGAGTGCTCAGTGCAAACTCTATCTTGCTTCCATCGTTGAATGATACGAACAGCGACTTGCCGTCGGCAGCTTTGGCTGAGATGCAGCTCAGAGCCACCAGTAAGGATAATGCTATTTTCTTCATATCGGGTTGATGTTTTGGTTAAAATTAAAAATGTGGCGCAGTTGTTGAAACTACGCCACAAATTTACGAATTATATTTCACATAAATGCGTTTTTTATGTTAAATATTCTAGCTTATGGAAGGATAACTATCTTGGTTACTCCTGTCAAGTCGCCCTGAATAGCAAAGCCACATGAGTTTGCAACTTTTACTGCTGTTTCATCAAAAACATATTCAAGTTTACTTTCTGAAGGATTCCAATCTGAGATAGTTGTAATGTTTGGCCAACCATCTTCATTCTTGTTGATCTGTACTTGTCCCTTGACGGTAGGGTCTTTGTAAACAATCAGCTTAGAACCAACTTTTACCTTTACTTTCTCAAATACTTCTTTGGTCAAATAGAATTTTCCACTGCCACTTGACCATGAGAAATCAAATGGATATGTTATTTTCCCATTATCCATATTCGTTACAAGTTCTGCAATATCCTTCTCTGCAGGAACCACCTTGAACTCAGGACCTTCAAACTTGTTGCCGTCTGGGTCTTCCATTACGATCTTGTAAGTGCCAACTTCTGCATTGGCAGGAACCTGGCATACAATCTCTGTATTGGTACGAGATGTATAGCGGTTTACCTTGTAAGAACCGATATAGAGGTTCTGGATGTTCTGGAAGTTCTTACCTGTGATGGTGATGGTTGAACCTGCGATAGCTTCACCTGGAGTGACAGAAGCAATAGCTGGATCGGTAGCTGCCTTGATGCTCAATGCATCCTTCACTTCTATGGTTGTACCATTCTTCAGGTTGAGTTTGAAGCCTGTACCGGCGCAGGCTGCAGGAACAGACACAGCGATGGCATTGGCTTTCTGTGCTGCAAATTTCTCTACGGTCTGCTCTACATCGCCAGGGAAGGTGATGCTCTTCACGAGGTCGAGGTCTGTACCCTTGATGATGGTCTGGTCGCCAGCTGTGATGGCTGCTGGTGTGCAAGAAGCTACGGTTGGCTTCACCAATGTATAGGCTACTGTTACTGTCTTGCCGTTGTCGAGACTCAATGTGATATCGCCTTCCTGTGCATCCTCTGGTACTGTAGAAGTTACTTTGGTTGTCTCTACCTTGTTGAGCTGAGATGTAGCTGCATTAGGGAATGTAATGCCTGTAATCAGATCCATATCCTTACCGGTGATGGTCAGTTCTGCACCATTCTTCACTGGGTTTGGTGTTGCAACGAGCTGGGTAGGAACCACGGTGATGATATTGCCCACAGGAACTTCGATGCCGCTCTTGGTTACTACATAGAAGGTACCATCGGTAGCCTTGGCAGGAACTGCAACAGTAATCTCTGCTGCGCTCTGTGACTTGAAGTCGGCTGCATCTACTGTAGCGCCCTCAAACTTCACGCTGACAATCTGGTCGAATGAAGAACCTTTGATGCTCAAAACCTCACCAGCCTTGATGTTGCGGTCCTTGATAGGAGTAGCCTCAGGAGTGTTGATGGTCAACTCTTCCTTGGTTTCCAGAGAAGTACCGTCTTTCAGTGTGTCAGTCAGTGTGATGACACCTGTTCTTGCCTCTACAGGAATCTTCACCTGGATGGTATAGCGGTCGTGACCTACGAACTCAGCCTCCTTGATGGTATCGCTGCCTGCGAAAATCACACCATGCATCAGGTTGAGGTAATCACCCTTGATGGTTACTACGTCGCCTACATTACCTACCAGGGTACCTTCGTTACCTACATAGAACTGGGTGATTTCGATGTCCTCACGATAGGTGATAGGAGATACGGATGTAATCTCGCCACCTTTCTTGGTCTTCAGGACAATCTGACCCGGTTCGCATTTCTCAGCAGGAACCTGGATGGAAATCTTGCTGTTGTAGCCGCTCTGGAGAATCTCGTAGGCGGTGATAGGGTCTGCACCTGGAAGGTTGACTGACTCAATCTGGTCCAGATTAGTACCGTAGAGATACAGGGTACCGCCACGAAGAACTGGGCATGGACCGAATGACTGGAGGGAGATGTCGTTACCATACTGGTCGGTAGAGAGATCATCTCCGTCGCTGCACGCTGTCAGCGATAGCCCTACGAGGGCTACCACCAACATGGCAAATATTTTGCTTATCTTTTTCATATCAATTCAGATTATAAGTTTATTTGTTTGGAACCACACGGATGTTGTCAATCTTGATGATTGGATGACACTTCACACCTGTAGGCAATACTGATGCGTTGTTGTAGGCACCCTTGACAATGAAGATGTTGAAGGCGTCGAAGTCGCCCACACCGCTGTACTTCAGTCCCTTGTTGCCATCATAGTCGTAAACGAAGTTGGCCAAAGGGAGGGTAACGGTTACCCATTTCCCATCTGTGTGATAGAGCTTGTCTTCGTTGTTCTGCCATGGCATGTAGAGGGCACGTGCCAACTGACCCTGCTCGCGGAAGAAGGTGTTGTTGGCTCCAGCCAATGTATTGCCATAGATATCCTTCACACCTGCCGCACCGTTTGAGGTGAGGCTGCTGCTGCCGAAGTAAATCTGCATTGGGGCTGCAGACCAGGCATTGTCCTTGTCTATGTACATCTCGAATTTCAGACTCATGTTCTGCCAGTCGCTGAAGTCGGCGAGATCCTGCATACGTGGACGGCTAGAGTAAGTCTCTGGATCCTGCCAGCTTCCTGGCCAGTATTCGAACGAGAAGTTACCGTCGTTCCAGCCACCGTCTGTATCCATGTCGGCATCGCCCATCACGAGGAAGTTGCCACTCAATGAGGTAGCATCGCTCTTGATGTCGCGATTGTGCCAACCATTGTTGCCCAAAACATCTCCACCTTCCTTCCAAGGAGTATCGAAGTCGAAGAGCATACCGCGGTTGTCCATGTAGCGGAAGCCTGCCTTGGTAGTACCGTTGATGGTAGTGATGGTGATAGGCTCGTGCTTAGGCATATCCTCCGGCATGTTGAAGCGGATGCTGTTCAGGCTGATCTTCAAGTCTTCGTAAGGGATGGTGTAGTTCTCGCCAACCTTTATTACCAGATGACTGTCTGCGTAATCCAGGAAGTAGTCGCCGTTGATGGTTACCTCTTCGCCAGGAGCCGCCCACTCGTTGCTCATACCGTTGATGGTAGGGGCAGGAACCACGGTCTTGAAGTTGTAGTCCAAAGTGTCCTTGTTGTTGGTGATGAAGTAAATCTTGTCAGTCACCTTGCCTGGAATGTTCTTTGGCACTGTTACGATGATGGTGTTGTCCGTCATGTAACTGGTGTTCAATACTGCAGCCTGGTCGTTGAAGTTGATCTTGGTCACACTTCTCAGGTTTCTACCCACAATACAGATGGTATTGTTGAGAGAAGCTTCTGTGAGCAGAGAGTCCTTGCTGGCTGCATCCACAGGACGAACATAATCGATGGTAGGGGTTCCGCCTGCAATTTCATACTTGTCTGGCTCGTCCTCGCAAGAAGTGAATCCTGCGCTGACTGCTGCAAGTGCCACGGCGAACAATGCCCCATTTATATTCTTGATTTTCATAATGAAATTCTCTTAATTGATTAATAACTATAGGTATTAATAACTGAATGTATTACGTACATCTACGTGTACTGGAGTTGCGGTGCTACCCAGGTTAGGGTTCAGGGCTACGTCTTCAGTAGGGAATGGCAATGTAAAGCTGCTGGCTGTTACATTAGGAGCAGCTGTATTTTCATCATACTGCATCTTAGAACTGTCCCATGTGCCACTGTTGTAGTATGCCTTGTAAACTTCATCGCAGTTCCACATCGCATTACGGTGCTGTGCCTTCAATTCCTTGATGCAGCTGTCTACATCGTAGTATGCACGGCGTACGTAGTCGTACCAGCGGTCACCCTCACCGGCAAACTCCAGGCGGCGCTCCTTCCAGATATCATCGAATGTGAGAGTGGTCTTTCTTACGAATCCCTGCCACTCGTATGCACGTCCGCGTACCTCATTGAAGCAATCCAGCGCAAGCTGGTCAGTAGGATTGCCCATCAGAACCTGTGCCTCTGCGTAAATCAGATAGATATCTGACAGACGGAGAAGTGGAGTAGGGAGGGCATTTGACATACGAACTGGAGTGATACCCAATTCTGCCTTGTGGTCGAAGTTGTCGCCATAGAGATGCTTCACGTTGTTACCACCGCAAGGACCCTGGCACTGACCGGTTGCAGCTGCGTTGTATTTTTTGTTGTACCAGAAATCCAGGTAAGAGAATCCCTTCTTGATACCATCCTTCTGTGCACTGGCAGGAAGGTCGTGGTCTCTCCAGAAGTAAGAATAAACATCGCCTGGCATCATGATGGTAGCCTTGCGACGATGGTCTGGATCTACACGGCTTGCTGGATCATCCTTAGGAGATACTCCGAAGGCTTCTATCAAGTCGAGAGATGGACCGCCCCAACCGCCCCAGCAGTCACCATTCTCATCGAAACCATCTGGAGCCAAGTCGCTCTGGAGGGTATTCTGAGATGTCCACTGAGAACCTACTGTCCAGCGCCATGCAATCATAATCTCATCGCAGAACTGGTTAGAGCCACGGAAGATATCCTCGTAGTGCTCCATCAATCCTCTGCCTGAGTTCTCAATAACATCCTTGGCGTATTCTGCAGCCTTCTTCAAATCGTCCTGATTCAAAGTTCCTGTAACACCAGCCTTGGTCAGATAAACCTTACTGAGCAGACCTTCAGCGCAATAGTAGTCGATGCGGCCTGTGGTACTCTTTTCCTTAGGAAGAAGTTCCATCGCCTTTTCCAGGGTCATGACGATATACTCATATACATCAGCCTTCTCTACCTTGCTCTTCTGGTTGTAGTCACCCTTACTAAGGGTCTCGGAGTTGCTGTGGATGATAGGCACATCACCGAAGGAGCGTACCAGATAGAAGTATGCCATCGCCTTCCAGGCAAGGCACTCGCCCAAACACTGGTTCTTCACCTTCTCTGAGGTGTTGACTGCCTTCTGTAATGACTCGTAAACAGTGCTGCAGTGGCCAATCTCTGCCCAGAGTGAGTAAGACATGTTCACCAGGTCCTCATCGGTACCGTTAGTACTGAAGTTCATGTAAGGGCTTGATCCCCAATACATATTACCAGACATGATTTCACCTACCTTGATGAAACCACGCTGGAAATCATACCAAGGTGAGTTGTAGAGATAGTTTACGCCAGAGATGCAGGAAGCATCACCGTTGTAATAGTTCTCTGTGTTGTAATTGTCCTCTACCGGTTTGTCAAGGAAGTCACCGCAAGAGGTCATTCCCATACCGAGGAGCATTACAAATGCTGTATATTTAATGTTCTTAAATTTCATAACTGTTCGTTTTGGATATTAGAATGATAAGTTAAGACCGAATGTAATGGTGGTTGGAGAAGGGTAGCGACCGAAGTCCAGACCATATACATTTGCACTCTGAGTAGAGAGACCTACCTCTGGGTCGTAACCGCTGTAACCGGTGATGGTGAAGAGGTTAGATGCTGTGAGAGTCAGTCGGAGGTTGGTGAGACCAATCTTCTGGATGAGCTTCTGGTCGAATGTGTATCCCAAAGCCATGCTCTTCAAGCGTACGTATGAACCATCCTCGATATAACGGTCGCTGAATGCGTCGTTATCGTTAGGGTCGTTGATGGTAGCACGTGGGTACATCGAGTTTGGATTGTCAACAGTCAAATTATAGATGTTGTCATACCAGTTGCCTGTGTAGTTGCCATCCTTGGCTACGAGGTGAACCCGCTTGTTGACATCCTTCAACTGGTTACTCCATGGAGAGTTCATGTGAGTCATCTTCATGTTCAGATAGTTGGCAACCTTGGCACCTACAGAACCGTTGATGAAGATATTCAGGTCGAAGTTCTTGTAGCGGAAGGTGTTGTTCCATCCGAAGGTCCACTTAGGGAGTGGAGAACCGATGTTGGTCTTATCATTCACGTCAATCTTGCCATCTTTGTTGATGTCCTTGTACTTCAAGTCGCCTACATAGGTGGTGTTGGTGCGATTCAGCTGGCTGGCGTCTTTCCATGAATAGTGCTTGGTACCGTCGGCATCAATGGTCTCATTGTAGTTGTTCTTCTGGAGTGTCTGAACCGGAGAACTGAGGATGTCTTCGAGATCCTTATATACTCCCTCTACTACGTAACCGTAGAAGCCGTAGAGTGATTCGCCAGGAATAGAACGGGATACTACATCGCTCCACTGACCCTTACCGAGCAATGCGGTACTGCCGGAAAGACTCTTCAACTTGTTCTTGTTGATAGAGATGGTAACGTCTGAACTCCAGTCGAAGTCCGTGGTGACGATAGGGTGGGTGTTAAGTGCAATCTCAAGACCGGTATTTTCAATGTCACCATAGTTTCCGTATGGTGCAGCGAGTGCTGATGATTCGTTACCGCTGGTACCCATGATAGAAGGCAGGTTGAGCTGCATCAGCATGTCCTTACTCATCTTCTTATACCAGTCAACGGTCAGGTTTATACGGTTGTTTAAGAAACCGAGGTCGAGACCTACGTTCCACTGCTCCTGAGTCTCCCACTTGATATCGAGGTTCTTCAGATTGGCAGGACGGAAACTGGTTCCCAGGGCTGTATCCATGGTGCTCATGGCAGAACCCCACTTGTAGCCACCGATGTTTGAGTTACCTGTCTGACCCCAACCGAGACGCAACTTACCATTGCTCAGCCACTTGATGTCCTTCATGAACTTCTCGTTGGTGAAACGCCAACCCAAAGCCAGTGAGTGGAAACCTGCCCAACGGTTGTTTGGACCGAAGTTTGAACTACCATCATATCGATAGGTGTAGGTAGCGAGATAACGGTCATCGTAGTTGTAAGTCTCACGGGTGAAGAAGGAAGCCATAGATGAACTTCCCCATCCTGCGAATGGCTTAGGGTCGCCCTGTCCCAATGCCGGGTTGTGAACTACATCGTTAGGAAGCTGGGTGTTGAGTATTGCTAAATAGTCATATTTTGATTCCCAGCACTCCTGACCGAGCATGGCAGTGAAACTATGTTTGCCGATATTGTTAGAATATTGCAGATAGTTGTTTAATGACCAGAAGGTATTGCTGTTCTTCTGCTGACGGCTCTGGTTGTTCTTACGCTTCCAGGTACCGAGGTCAATCATCGGACTGTAGGTGTCTGCCTTGGATGCACCGATGTCGAAACCCAACTGGCTGTGCCAGGTCAATCCCTTCATCAGGGTGATATCTGCGAAGACACTACCGTTCAAGCTCTGACGATCGAGCAGAATATCGTCTTCCATCGCCATGGCGATAGGGTTAGGATTGGTGAATCCTTCCTTAGATACGCTGGAATAACCACCGTCGATGTTGTAAATCTGAATATCAGGAGGAGTAGTCAGAGAGTAGTTGATCAAACCTTCTGAACCATCAGCCAACTTCAAACTCTCTGATGTCTTGGAATAAGTAGCATTCAAACCGAGCTTGAACCACTTCTTCAACTGTGCTGAGAGGTTCACGCGCATAGAGTAGCGCTGGAATTCAGAACCGATGATGGTACCATCCTGGTCTGTCCAGTTACCAGAGATATAGTAGTTTACCTTATCTGTACCACCCTCTGCGGCAATCTGGTGTGACTGCTGCCATGCGGTCTGGAAGATAGCATCCTGCCAGTTGGTACCGATACCGAGGATAGAAGGGTCGCTATATACTGGGTCTGGCTTGGAGATTTCGCCCTGGTTAGCCAAATCGTTATAGTATTCAGCAAATTCGCGCAGGTTCATAATATCGAGGCGCTTGTTCTGACGGCTTGCAGCAACGCTACCGGTATAGGTAAACTTAGCTTCACCTGCCTTACCCTTCTTAGTGGTAATCAAAACGACACCATTGGCACCCTGGGCACCATAGATAGCGGTGGCAGAAGCATCCTTCAACACCTCCATGCTCACGATATCACTAGGGTTGATCAAAGACAATGGAGATACGGCAGAGTGAGAACCGTTACCGAGCTTATCACCCAAACCGAGTGATGAACCGCTGTTGCTCTGGGAGTTGAAGATGACACCATCTACAACGTACAATGGTTCAGAGTTGGCGTTGATGGTAGCGATACCACGCACGCTAACAGCTACGGCAGAACCTGGCTGACCGGAAGTCTGGACAGCGTTCACACCGGAAATCTTTCCCTGGAAAGCCTGGTCAACGTTGGTGATAGGAGTCTGCTTCAAAGTCTTTTCGTCCATAGAAGCGGAAGCACCGGCGAGGTCGCTCTTCTTCATGGTACCATAACCTACAACCACTACTTCCTGAAGACTGTTGTTATCTTCAGTCAATGTAATGTCGTATTTGCTTTGACCGCCCACCTTGAATGATTTGGTGATGTATCCTACGTAAGATACCTCTACGGTCTGTCCGGCAGCTACGTTGAGGCTGTAGTTACCATCCATGTCGGTTACTGCGGCATTTTTAGTACCTTTCACTTTCACGGTAGCGCCAATGATAGGTCCCATTGGGTCAGAAACGTTACCAGTGATTTTTTTAGTTTGTTGTACAGCTTGACTCGTTGTGATTCTGGCTGCAAAAGTTTGCTGAGGAGAGATGCCGAGAAGACTCAGGGCTGCTACACCAGCAAGCAACTTTTCTCTACTTTTATTGTTCATAAATTCCTTGTTTTGTTAGTTTGAATGGTTTTAGGAGAGGGTTAAGCCTTTTTTCCTATTTCCGCTGCAAAATTACTGCTTTTTTATGAAAAACAATATACTTATTTTGCTAATTGCTGATACTTTTTTACTTTATAGCAAATTTCTTGCAAAAAAAATGATTTTTTGATGTTTGTAGACTTGGGATGCTTTTCATTGATTCTTTTCTCGGGAAAGAAGTTTGGAATCAATAGATTCCGTTGGGGTGATATATTATATATAATGTTCGCGTACCTTATATTATTTAGCATCCTTATATGATATTAGTATCATTGGATTTTAAAAATAAGCACTTTTTTTCATCTTTGCAGAAAAGTATGTTTATTGAGCAAAAAAATACATGAGAAGTTCGAAAATTTGCAGTATCTTTGCAGCCGTAAAACAGAAAATAAACAATTAGCAATAAATTAATAACGATTGAACAATGAAGCAGCATGTTTTTAGGTTTATAATGATAGTTGTTGTGATGAGTTTGCTCGGGTCGTTAGACCTGAGTGCACAAATCAAAGGAAATAACATCGTAGTAACGGTGATACCTGATCATCAGGATTGGAACTACCGGGTAGGCGAGAAAGCCAACTTCACAGTGAATGTCCGCAAGAGCGGAACATTATTAGATAATGTGAAGATTGATTACGAGGCTGGTCCGGTGATGTTTCCAGAAGTGAAGAAAAGTACCACCCTCAAGGATGGAACGATGAAATGGAGTGGGGCGCTGAAGCAACCTGGCTTCTATCGCTTCAAGGTTATCGCTCATGTGGATGGAAGAAATTACGAAGGACTCTGCACTGCAGGTTTTTCACCTGAGAAGATTCTTCCTTTCGCACAGGAACCGAAGAATTTCGATGCCTTTTGGAAGAAGGCACTCGATGAGGCTCGCCAGAACGACCTTAATCCTACGATGGTTCTCCTGCCAGAGCGTTGCACCAAGGACAAGAGAGTTTTTGAAATCAGTTATAACAACAATCGCTGGGGCTCTAAGATGTACGGCATCTTGAGCGTACCGGTGAAAGAAGGCAAGTATCCAGCCTTGCTTCGAGTTCCGGGTGCAGGTGTTCGTCCTTATTCGGGCGACACTTACACTGCACCTTCCGAGTGCATTGTCCTCGAAATAGGTATCCACGGAGTGCCTGTTACCATGGAGCAGAAGGTGTATGATGATCTTGCCAACGGTGAACTGAATGGTTATTGGGATACCAATCTCGAAAATCCTAACCGTAACTCTTATAAGAGAGTAGTAACTGGGGCCGTTCGTGCAGTTGATTTCATCGCCTCTCTCCCTCAGTGGAATGGCAAGACTATCGGCGTAACGGGTTCATCCCAGGGTGGATTCCTCTCCCTGGCAGTGGCTGCCCTCGACAAGCGCATCACCTTCCTGGCACCTGTACATGATGCCATGTGCGATTACGAGGCTGAAATTCACGGAGTTGCAGGCGGTTGGCCTCACTATTTCTATAAGGAGAATCAGGTTCTGGGAGCTGCATGGAAAGAGCGGAAACTCACTGAACTGGAGAAAATGCGTTTGGAAGGTGCCCGCTATTATGATGGCGCCAACTTTGCCCGTCGCATCACCTGTCCAGGCTGGTATAGTTTCGGATATAACGATGAGGTGGTTCCTCCTACTTCTTCTTATGGATTATATAATAGTGTGAAAGCGCCAAAGACCCTGAGTCTCTACCAGATGACCGGTCATTTCTGGTATCAGGAGCAGTGGGATGAATGGCAGGCTTGGATTGTTCAACAATTAACTAAATAAATTTATGTTCGGAAAAAGA
>ERZ1031651.46-NODE-46-length-18318-cov-7.578656_pt1 | contig 18318 bp, 9 predicted proteins | sample MGYA00516703_ERZ1031651 | MGnify/ENA primary metagenome ERZ1031651 (study PRJEB33719, sample SAMN04261213) | wastewater metagenome | biome: rural village; feature: human; material: feces | host: Homo sapiens | place: El Salvador | collected 2013-01-07 ... | reverse complement strand
AATAGCCATCGTTGGCGCACCACTCAGTTTAAGACCGTTGATTATGCCATTCCTTCAGAGTTTGTTAAGGGCAAGAAGGAAGTAAGAGTGAAGTTTGTAGCTCACAAGGGCAAGCAGGTAGGACAGATTTATGGTGTGAGACTTGTGAAGAATTAATTGATGAATTTATTTTTAGATTTATGCTTTTATATAAAGAAAACAGTTCATATTGATGAATTACAAGATTGTTGTGAAACAAGTTTTAATTGTTTACGAGAATGGTGCATAGTGATATGCGCCATTTTTTTGTGATGTTATATTACTTTTTCTTCTTTATCATAAAGTGCAGGAAATGTGATAGTTGCGGTGTGTTGTAACAAGAGTGAAAACATTTGGAACATCAAGAAAACACGTTCTCATGACAGTTTTCTACCTTTGCAGCCGTGTTCTTTAACCAAGAAGTAATAACACCTAGAAACAAAGGAACAAACTTAATTAAAATGATACAACATGATTGAACAAGTGTTTACATTTAAACGGACAGCAGCTCTATGCCTCGTGGGAGCCTTCTGCAGCTTGAACGCACAAGCCCAGAAGATTACCGTGAAGGGTAGTATTGTTGACGGCACAGGAGAGCCTCTGATTGGTGCTACTGTGAAAGTGAAGGGAGATGCATCCTTGGGTGCCATTTCTGATATGGATGGTAATTTCCAGATTTCTGTCCCTTCAGAAAATTCATCCCTTGTCATTACCTACATCGGTATGAATTCCCAAACTATTAAAGTAGGTAAGAAAAGACAGTTTAAGATTACCTTGACCGATGACAATGCATTGGGCGAGGTCGTTGTAGTTGGTTATGGTCAGCAGAAGAAAGCCTCTGTAGTCGGTTCTATTGCCCAGACAGATGCGAAAACCTTGAATCGTCATGCCGGAGTATCATCTTTGGGTCAGGCATTGACGGGTAATCTTCCTGGTGTCGTTACCTTCTCTTCTACAGGTATGCCAGGTGAGGAAGATCCTAAGATCGTGATCCGTACCCAGACTTCTATCAACGGTACCAACGACCCTCTCGTTCTCGTGGATGGTGTGGAGCGTGCCATGAACACCGTAGACCTTTCTTCCGTAGAGAGCATCTCCGTATTGAAGGATGCTTCTGCCACAGCCGTTTATGGTGTGAAGGGTGGTAATGGTGTCATCCTTATTACTACCAAGCGTGGTAAGGAAGGTAAGGCTGCCGTACACGTGAAGGCGAATGCTACCATGAAGGTGGTTTCCAAGTTGCCTGAGAAATATGATTCTTATGATACTTTCCGACTCCTGAACAGAGTGGTGGAGCGCGAGCTGAACATCAACAACGAAAGTTCCTGGGGTTCCTACAAGCCTATGGCCATCATCGACAAGTATCGCCATCCTGCCAATGCTGAAGAATGGGACCGCTATCCTAACGTTGACTGGCAGAAGGAACTGTTCAACAACACAGCCATGTCTTACAATGCCAGCGTGGATGTTTCGGGAGGTACCAAACTCGTGAAGTATTTCGCAGCTGTTGACTTCTCTCACGAAGGTGACCTGTTCAAGGACTTCACCAGCGGTCGTGGCTATCAGGCTGGTTTCGGCTACAACCGTATTAACATGCGTGCCAACCTGGACTTCAATCTGACCAAGACCACTCAGTTCTCTACCAACCTTTTCGGTAGTAACGGTGTCCGCCATTTCCCTTGGGACAAGGCGAGCGATTCCAGTGCTTATTGGGCTTCTGTCTATCATGCAGCTCCAGATGCCATGCGTCCTATTTATTCTGACGGTACTTATGGATATTATGCTCCACGTAAGGCCGACTGTCCAAACTCTGTGATGAGTCTTGCCCGAAGCGGTGTGGAGAATCGTACCAATACGCAGATTACCACCGACTTTATTCTTACCCAGAAGCTCGATTTCCTGACCAAGGGTCTGAAGTTTGTTGCCAAGGTTTCTCTTGACAATACGATGGTAGAGGAGAAGCGTGGTATCAGCGACCAGTATATGGATCCGCAGCTGAAGTGGATTAACCCTGATGATGGCTCAGTTTCCTATGACCAGAGCGTGGATTACCATGAGTCTGTAGCTTGGACCATCAATGGCGGTAAGGTAAATACGGGTGCTACTTATCGCCGTCTCTATTATCTGGCTCAGCTCGACTGGAACCGCAAGTTCGGCAATCATGAAGTGAGTGCTATGGGTGTATTCAACCGCAACGAATATGCCAGCGGTTCTTCTTTCAAGCATTATCGTGAAGACTGGGTATTCCGTGCCACATACAACTATGCGATGCGCTACATGCTCGAGTTGAACGGATGCTACAACGGTTCAGAGAAGTTTGGACCTGACTATCGCTTCAAGTTCTTCCCATCAGCTTCTCTCGGTTGGACTATCACCGAAGAGCCGTTCATGAAGAACATCAAGAAATATGTAGATATGTTTAAGGTGCGTGCATCCTGGGGTCGCATCGGTGATGATTCAACCGGAGGTCCTTATCTCTATTCCGACCAGTATTCCTATGGTGGTAAGACCTATCTGGGTGGTGATGCCACTTATGATTCACCTTATACTATATATCGCCTTAGCCGCATCGGAAACCCTAACGTGCATTGGGAGACATCAGAGAAGCGCAACCTGGGTTTCGACTTCGGATTCCTGGGCGGACTGATTACCGGTTCGCTGGATGTGTTTAGCGACAAGCGTACCGATGTGCTCTTAACCGACCGTTCCATCCCTTCTTACTATGGTATGAACTATACGGTTGCCAATTTAGGTTCGGTGGATGCCAAGGGTTACGAGTTGAGCCTGAAGGTGAACAAGGCATGGAACAAGAATCTGCGTACATGGGCAAACTTCAATATGACCCATGCTACCAACGAGATTAAGTTTGCTGATGACGCAAAGCTTCAGGCAAGTTATCTGAACAAGGCGGGTTATGCCATCGGTCAGAACCACAGTTACATTGATCATGGTTTTATCCGCAACTGGGATGATCTCTATGCCGTACCTACCTGGGGTAGCCATGATTCAGAGAAATATACGGGTGATGCCATCATTTCCGACTTCAATGGTGATGGTCAGATTACAGCAGATGACAAGGCTCCTTATCAGTACACCTCTATTCCTGAGAATACCTTCAGTACAACCTTGGGAGCAGAGTGGAAGGGCTTGAGCGTGACGGTACAGTTCTATGGTGTAACCAATGTTACCCGCGAGGTGAACTTCCCAACCTTCGAGCGTGAAACCCACATTGCCTTCAAGGAGGGTTCTTACTTTTCTGCAGCCAATCCGAGCGGCGAGTTGTCTTTGCCACGCTGGACCACAGTGGCAGATGAGGGAAATGCCGGTACCCGCTACTTCTATGACGGTGCTTTCCTGCGCTTGAAGAATGCCGAGATAGCTTATACCTTCAGGGGTGCTTGGGTGAAGCGAATGCACTTGAATTCACTCCGTGTATATCTGAATGGTGACAACCTGCTGCTCTGGACCAATATGCCTGATGACCGTGAGAATAACTTCAGCGGCAACTCGGCAAATGGTGCTTATCCAACCGTACGCAGATTTAACTTAGGTTTCGACCTGACATTTTAAATGAATCGTAAATATGAAAAAGTTTAATAAAATATATACATTGCTGTTTGCGGCAGCCCTGTCTCTCTCTTCAGTATCATGTACTGATTACCTTGACAAGGCACCGGGCAGTGATATTGCCCCAACGGAGCCATATAAGAATTATACCAACTTTCAGGGTTTCTTGGAGCAGTGCTACAATGACATCCCTGGTCTTGCCTCAACATCCTGGTATCATGGCTGCTGGAACTATGGTGAGGATGAATATTGGCAGCCATCAGAGGTCCGTATGCTCACTAATGCCATCGACCAGGGAAACTATTGGGCATGGGACGAGGTGCAGTATTCCCCATTCCATTCGGGCATCGACCTGAACAGCGGTAATGATGTGAACCGCGATTCCAAGGGTCGCCTCTGGGGTATGTGCTGGCAGGGAATCTATGCCACCAACCTGGGCTTGGAAAATCTGGGCAACCTGGTAGATGCTACCCAGGAAGAGAAGAACCTGATTGCAGGTCAGCTCTATTTCTTCCGTGCATTCTTCCATTTCCAGATTATGCAGTATTGGGGCGGTATTCCATATATCGACTTCCTGATTCCATCTGATGCCGTGTTCAACTATCCACGCCTCACCTATCAGGCATGTGCCGACAAGGCAGCCGAAGACTTCAAGAAGGCTGTTGAACTGCTGCCTGTAGATTGGGATAAGACTACTGTGGGTAAGCAGAACGTGGGCAAGAACAAGTTCCGTCCTAACAAGATAGCAGCTCTCTGCTTCCTGGGTAAGAACTACTTGTGGGCAGGTTCGCCGCTGATGAATGAAGTAAGTAAGGAGAATCCTGATTTCAAGAATGTTAACGGATATAATAAGGAGTATTGCCAGAAGGCTGCTGAGGCATTCGGCGAGGCATTGAAGATTAACAAGGAAACAGGACTTTACCAGCTGTCTTCTTATGAAAATTACATGAACATCTTCTATACCTATGATCAGGGTGAAAAGATTCCTGGTGAGAAGGAGGCTATCTTCTACGAGAATTCAAGTAATACCAACTGGATCTGGAATCAGGTGACAGACTACCGTCCTACCAGCCTTATTGCAGGTGGTATCAAGGTTTATCCTACAGCCAACTATGTGGATTACTTCGGTATGGCAAATGGTAAGCCTATCAAGGACATCACGAAGAAGGATGCCGACAGCGGCTATGATCCGGAATATCCGTTCAAGAACCGTGACCCTCGCTTCTACGATCTCTTCATCTATGATGGTGTGAAGTGTGTGAAGAGTGCAGGACAAGATGCAGATGTGCAGTATGCTTCTCTTTATACGGGAGGAAAGTATCGTACGGCAACACCTTCCAAGGACTGCTTTACGGGATATTGCCTGAAGAAGTTCTGTGATCCATATCGTAATCGATTTGATGATGGTGGTGAACGTTCTAAGTATATGCGCGTACTCTTGAGTATGATTCGTCTGGCAGATGTTTATCTGATGTATGCCGAGTCGGTGGCTCAGAGTTATGGCTACAAGGCATCAAGCCAGGCATTCAATCTGAGTGCCGTGGATGCCGTGAACATCGTCCGCAACCGTGCGCATGTGGATAATATTGCTGATGAGTATCTTACCAATCTGGATGGTTTCATGAGCGAGCTTCGCCGTGAGCGTGCCGTGGAGTTGGCTTTCGAGGGACATCGGTTCACAGACCTCCGTCGTTGGCTCTTGATAGACAAGGCTCCTTATACCCAGAAGATGGCTGTTTACTTCGACCGTGCAGCCGACCAGAAGGATGTTGACCGCTACGACGATCCAAAGAAAAATCACGTGCTCAACCTGAAGGAGGAGCCATTGATTACCCGTAAGTTTACTTCAAAGCATTACTGGTTCCCATTCCTGAGAAAGGATGTCAAGATGTATCCTGAGTTCTCTCAGAACCCTGGTTGGGAATAATTAAACAATTCGAGAATTTATTATGAAACATAATATATTTAATAAGAGAATGTCATTGGCGCTAGCTTCCATGCTAGTCGCCAGTGGTGTGGCAAGCGCCCAGGAAATGGCTGACACTACCAAGGTAAACGTGGCTTTCGGTCAGGTTTCCAAGGCCGACCTGATGGGCGGTGTCAGCGAGGTGAATGTCGAAGAGCTGCTGAAAAAGGACTACAGCGCCAATGCACTCAATGATCTTCAGTCGCTCATCAGTGGTTATAACGGAAATGTTTGGGGACAGGGTGCACTTGTTCTCGTAGATGGAGCTCCCCGTGAGGCCAGCACCGTCAATGCCACCGAGGTGGAGAAGGTTACCGTGCTCAAGGGCGCTTCTGCCGTAGTACTCTATGGTGCCAAGGCTGCCAAGGGCGTAATCCTCATTACTACCAAGCGTGGTAAGGTGCAGCCATTGAGCATCGCCGCCACCGTCAATACGGGCATCTATACACCTAAGGCTTATCCTGAATATCTGGGTGCGGCTGAGTATATGTCGCTCTATAACGAGGCGATGACCAATGATGACCCTACACAGCCGCTGAAATACTCTAAGGAGCAGATCTACAATACGGCTATAGGTACGAATCCTTACCGCTATCCGGATATGGACTTCTACAGCAGTGACTACCTGCGCAAGTTCAACAACCGTACGGATGCTACGATGGAAGTGAAGGGCGGTAGCAAATTTGCCAGATACTATGCCAACCTGGGCATGACCTACAACAACAGCCTGGTGAAGTTTGGCGAGCACAAGAAGGACAAGGACAATTCCTTCCGCGTGCGTTCTAACATTGATGCTACCATCACCGACTGGCTGGGGGCTTATGTAAATGTAGGCATCAACATCTCGGACAACTATCGTGGACGTCCTGAGGACTACTGGTCAACAGCTACCAGCGTTCGTCCAAACTGGTATTCCGGTCTGCTGCCAATCTCCATGATGGATGCTAACAATTCAGCCTTGCAGCAGATGATAGCAGGCTCAAAATTCCACGTACTCGATGGTCAGTATCTGCTGGGTGGAAACAACGATAACCAGACTACCTTCTTTGGTGATGCGCTTGCTGCCGGCTACGTGAAGAATCACTCCCGTACCTTCACCTTTGATGTGGGTGTAAAGGCCGACTTCGACCAGTGGGTCAAGGGATTGAGCTTCGAGACTGCTTTCAGTATCGACTACTGGAACAACTACTCTGAGGCTTACAAGCTCGACTATGCCGTTTACGAGCCTACCTGGGCAAATGTGAACGGACAGGACATGATTATCGACCTGAAGAAATATGGTAAGGAATCAAGCAGTACGAGCGAGTATATCGGTGCAGCCAAATATTACCAGAACACCACCTTCCGTGCTCAGTTTGACTATAAGAACACCTTTGGCGGTGTGCACAACGTAAATGCTACTTTGGCTGGCTGGGGTTACTCCAAGTCGAATTCCGTGGACGAGAATCATGAGAGTTCATCTGGTGTAAAGGGTTCTTCTTACCACCGCACCACCAATGCCAACCTTGCCCTTCGAGCAGCCTACAATTATGCTCAGAAGTACTACGCAGAGTTTGGCGGTGCTCTGGTTCACTCATCCAAGTTGGCAGAGGGTCATCGCAACGCTCTTTCTCCATCAGGAACACTGGGTTGGAGAATCGGTCAGGAGAAATGGTTCAAGGATGCACTTCCTTGCTTCGACGATCTGAAACTGAATGCTTCTTACTCTGTGCTCAACCAGGACATAGATATCTCAGATTATTATCTCTACCAGGGATACTATGATGTGAAGGGTGGCTGGTACACCTGGAACGAGGGTGGTGGCAATGGAACTTACTCCACACTCTCCAAGCGTGGTAGCAACTACGGTCTTGATTTCGTGAAGCGTAAGGAATGGAGAGCTGGTCTGGAGGGTTCACTCCTCAACGGAACCATTAGCTTCGACATGAACTATTTCCATCAGCTTACTTCGGGCTTGCTTACTTCGGGAACTGCTACCATTTATCCTTCATGGATGAACAGTGACGGTTCTTTCATCACCTCCCTGAACTACAACGAGGATTTGCGACAGGGCTTCGACTTCGCCGTAAACTTCAAGAAGAACATCGGCAAGGTGAAGGCACAGCTCGGACTCACAGGTATGGTGTTCGACTCAAAGGTTAACAAGCGTGAGGAGAAGAACGAATATAGCTATATGAACGCACAGGGTCAGGCTCTCGACGTGATTCGCGGTTATGTCTGCGAAGGCTTCTTCACTCAGGAAGATGTGGACCACATGAAGGCAAACCTCGAAAAGACAGATCCTAACTTCGTGCCAAACCATACCTTCGGTGAAATCAAGGCTGGTGACCTGAAGTACAAGGATATCAACGGCGACGGCAAGATAGACAACAACGACCAGCAGGTGATGGGTAAGTATGGATGGAGTGCAACTCCTTTCTTCTATGGTGTAAACATCACCTTGAACTGGAAGCAGTTTACCCTCTTCATCGCCGGTACAGGTCAGATGGGTGCCAAGGGCTTCAAGAGCAACGACTGGATTTACAACCAGAAGAAATATACCTCTGTGGTTCGTGGACGCTGGACACCTGAGACAGCCGCTACCGCTACCTATCCACGTTTGACAGCCAAGGATAATACCAACAACTTCCGCAACTCAAACTTCTGGATTTACAGCACAGACTGCTTCAACCTCAACAAGGTGCAGCTGACCTACGATATGCCAAAAGAGTGGTTTGAGAACAAGGTAGTGAAGGGTATGAGTGTTTACGTATTGGGCGAGAGCCTTCTCACCATCAGCAAGAACCGCAAGTATATGGAAACCAGCTATGGTTCACCACAGTGCCGTTTCTACAACCTGGGCTTGAAGATGATGTTCTAAAGGCTGATGAAATCATATCTTAGATATTGAAAAATTAGACAATAAAGAATTATGAAATTAAGAAATATATTCATGATATTGGCTTCTGCGGCATTGTTGACAGCATGTGATGATGTCTTTACTCCTGCTGCAGAAAACATGAAGGACATCAACGAGATGGAGAATGATCCTATCATGGCCAAGGGCTTCGTGCTCACCGCTTACCGTAACTTGCCAAACTACGAGGTGGGCACAGGAACGGATGTAGCGACGGATGATGCCGTGACGAATGAGAAGGGAGCCAACTGGTCTAAGTATGCCACAGGCTCATGGACCGTTCAGAGTTGGGATCCTACAGGCCGCTGGAACAACGACTTGTCTTCCATGCAGTATTTGTATATCTTCCTGAACTCAAACATTTCGAACATCGGGTTCCTGAAGAATGCCAATGAGAACAAGCTGATGCAGCGCCGCCTGACAGGTGAGGCCTACGGACTTCTGGCTACCCATGCCTATTATCTGCTTCGTGCCCATGCCGGATTTGACAATGAAGGAAAGTTGCTCGGCACACAGCTCTTTGACGGATATGTAGGTACGGATGCTGATTTCAATCAGCCTCGTAAGACATTCCAGGAGCATGTGGATTTCATCCTGGCGAACATCGAGAAGGCTGACAAGCTGCTGCCTATGGATTATGAGCCAGTGACAAGCGACGACAAGGTGCCAGCCAAGTATGATGATATCCTGAATGTGCCTGAGGTGACATCGGTTAAGGATGGCAAGATGGGTATATATAATAAGGTGATGGGCGAGAATGCACGCCAGCTGATCAACGGACTGATTCTGCGTGCCATCAAGGCTCGTACCCTGCTGCTCGCTGCAAGTCCTGCCTTCCAGGATCCTGCCCAGAACAATGTAACCTGGGCGCAGGCTGCCGATGCAGCTGCCGAGGTGGTTGACTATGTAGGCGGTCCGTCAGGTTTGCCTTCTACAGGTCTTACCTACTACGACAACGATGCAGAGATGAGTGCCTTGCAGAATGGTTCCAATCCTCCTGAAATCATCTGGCGTGGTTCCAGGCAGACAGACGAAATCAATGATGAGAAGAACAATTTCCCTCCATCACTCTACGGAAGCGGCAGAACCAATCCTACCCAGAATCTGGTAGATGCCTTCCCAGATGCCAAGGGTTATCCTATCACCGATTCACGCAGTGAATATGATGAGAATAATCCATACGCCAACCGTGACCCTCGTCTGGCCAAATACATTATTTATAATGGAGCAACAGCGGGTGTTGATAACAAGGTAATCAAGACTGGTAGTTCTTCGGGCGATGACGGTATCGGTCGCCGTGATGCTTCTACCCGCACCGGTTACTATATGAAGAAGATGTTGCGCATGACAGCCAACTGTAATCCTAGCAACACTTCCAAGGTAACCAAGTATAGCTGCAAGGCACGTTTCACCGAGTTCTTCCTCGACTATGCTGAGGCTGCCAATGAGGCTTGGGGTCCTAAGAAACCTGGCACACATGCTTACTCTGCATACGATGTGATCAAGGCAATCCGCCACCGTGCAGGCTTGACAGACGATACTTATCTCGACGAGTGTGCCGGCGACCAGGCTAAGATGCGTGAGCTGATTCGCAACGAGCGCCGCCTGGAGCTTTGCTTCGAGGGATTCCGCTTCTGGGATTTGCGCCGCTGGAAACAGTTGGACAAGTTAACAGCTGTTCAGGGCATCGATTGGAACAACGATACGTTTACCATCTTGCCAAATGTAGAAGAGCGCCATTTCGATAGCTATATGAACTATGGTTATATTCCATATTCAGAAGCTTTGAAGTACTCTAATCTCCATCAGAACAAGGGATGGAAATAAACCAGTTAAAAATGATAATGAAAATGAAAAGTTTTAAGTTATTGAATACAATAGGCATTGCTGCCATGACTTTGTTGATGGCCGCTTCCTGCGAGAGCGGTAACAAGGAATTTGGATATGACGGAGAAACTACTGTCTATTTTGCCAATGCTGGTTATGTGCGCACCGTGGAGCTGGGTGAGGATCAGGAAGCTGACCTTACCGACGATAACAACCACATCATCAACATCAAGGCCAATTGTGCCGGTGGTTATGGCAACAACAATGACGTTACCGTGGATTACATATCTGATGCCAGTCTTTGTGATGGCTATAAAATCAATGGCGCTGCCATCCAGGTGATGCCATCCAATTACTATCAGATTGAGAACCCTAACCAGTTTGTCATTGCCAAGGGACAGCAGCTGGGAGGCGTAAGAGTAAAGCTTACCGATGCGTTCTTCAACGATGACAAGAGTTATGAGCAGGGCTATGTGATTCCGGTGAAACTGACAGGTGCCAAGGGCGTTGACAAGGTGCTGGAGTCGAAGAATACTACATTCTGCCTTGTGAAGTACGTTAATCCTTGGGCTGCCACTTATCTTCGCCAGGGTAAGGATGTGATCAACGGTAAGGAATATCACCGTGCTTATCCATATTTTGAGAAGGCTGAGGTAATCAAGGTGGTGACCAAAGGCTTGAACAAGGCACAGATGACTGTGGATGTGAAGGATGCCAATGGTAAAGCCCATCAGGTGAACGTGCTGATGACCTTCAACGGTGATGACTGCACCATCTCTTCCGGTAGTGAGGGAGTTCAGGTTTCGGGTAATGGTAAGTTTGTTAAGAACGACCAGCTTTTGGGCGAGTATAAGCGCAACACGCTCTATTTGAACTACAACATCAAGAGCGATGCCTTGGGTACGGTTGAAACCACAGATATTATGGTGGTCCGCAATCGTGGCATTGGGTACCAGACTTTCACTCCTGAGAAGTAAGAACATTTTTAATTTGATATCAGAATTATGAAAAAAATACATAATATCCTCTTGGCCAGTGCAGCAGCTTCCATGCTGCTCACTGGTTGTGTGGAGGACTTCGATACAAGCTATGCTGCTGGCGAAAAGCCTGAGAGTGTAGCGATGGACGACCTTACCAGAGGTTATGACGTTCTGAAGAACTATACTACAGGTATGAAGTTGGGAGCTAACTTGACCATTGCAGATTTGAAAGCTGCCAATACTAGCTTTAGTACCGTTTTGGCTAACTTCAATGCGGTGAACATCACTGATGGCTTCTCCCATTCTGCAGTGGTTGCTGATGATGGTAGCATCAATGCTACAGACAATGCAGATGCAGTGCAGAAGGTAATGGATGCCGGACTCGTGCCATGTGCTTCTCTCTTTGCCCCAAATACCTGGAACATGAATGTGATGAATGAGGCTACTAAGGATACTTGGGTGGATGGCGAGAATGTGGAACTCCATCAGAAGTTTGATTTCGAAAGCAGTGCCATCGGTGATGTCTTCGGAACTGACAAGGATTCCAAAGTGGCAAAGGATCCGACAGGAAAAAACGGAAAGTCGCTCTTCAACAAGAAGGGTGCCAAGTTCATCGAGTTCCCAGTGAATCTACCTGAGGGAGCTTCGCTGTCTACTATCAAGACCATCTCCTTTGATTATTATTCTTCAAATGTCAAGAAGAATGTGGTTATCAGAGTAAAGGTGGGTGACAAAGCCAAGGAACTGAGAAACTTCGGTCTTCCTACCAAGGCTAAGACTTGGGAAACATTCGTGGTGGATTTGTCAAAGGTTGACTTTACTGAAGCCTTTACTGCCGATGATATGAAATCTTCCGATATTTCTCTGGTAATTGGTCAGGGAGCTGTACCTCAGCAGGTTTACGTTGACAATATTGATGTTTATGCTCCATATCAGAAGCCGGGATATTATAAACCTCGTCCAGTAGAAGAGAAGGCTGCTGATGTAAAGAAGGCTATGTTTGCTTATGTTGATTCCGTTATGCAGAACTATGGAGACAAGGTGCAGGCATGGAATGTGGCTTCCAACCTGATAGAAGATCTCTTCTATTCCCTGAAGTCTTCAGAGAACATGGTAGCTGCAGATGAGTTCTATCCAAACGACTATCTGGATGAGAACTGGGTGGCTGATGTATGCAAGGAAATCCATTCAAAGAAGGCTGATGCCAAGCTGTTCTACAGTGAAGAAAATCTGCTGACGGATGCTCAGAAGACCGAGGCTGCCATTAACTACATCAATCAGTGGAATGAGGCAGGTGCTAAGATTGAAGGCATCGATGCGAAGCTCGACGTGCCATACAACAGCAGTTCTTTGGCAGATACTAAGGCGAATATCGACAATCTTCTTGCTACGTTGAAAGCTTCAGGCTTGGAGGTTCGTCTTTCAGATATGAATGTATATCTGGCTGATGCCAGCGGAACTGTAGCCGATCAGAGCAAGGCTACATTCGAGGATTACAAGGGAATGGCTGAACTCTATGCCTATATCTTGAACAAGGCACAGGATGTGTTGGGCGACAAGCTCTATGGGGTATCCTTCTCTACTATCAATCAGGGCACTACGGGTGTAGGATTGTGGAATCATTTCAATCGCCTTCCTACTTACGTGGGTGTGGTTAATGGACTTCAGAAAACAGAAATAAAATGGTAAGAAGATTATTCATATTTATTTTCGGGATACTGACATTCGCAGTGGCGCAGGCTCATGACGGGCCTGCCCTGCGAAGAGTTATCTCGCCATCCCAGCCGGTGTGGATTATCCACATAGATACATGGAATGCCCCTAATCCGCAGGCTATTATCAATATGGTGCCTGAAGATATCAAACCTTACGTGGTATTCAACCTCTCGCTCTCTGCTTCGGAGAGCATCTGTGCGGATGGAAAGAAGGTGGTGGATTCATGGATGAAGGTATGTGCAGAGAACCGCGTCTGGACCATGATCCAGCCTGCCAGCGGCGGATGCAGTGCTTTTGATGACGACGACCTGGAACTCTATGAGAGCTACTACAAGAACTATCCTAACTTTCTGGGATGGAACTATGCCGAGCAGTTCTGGGGTTTTGATGAGGATCGTAAGCGTGAGAACGGAACCATTCATACGCCATCTTTCCTGAAGCGACTGGAGCTCTTCACCCATCTCATGAAGTTTGCTCATCAGTATGGCGGCTACCTTTGTGTAAGCTTTACTCAGGCATGCTATTCTGCCAATATGATGCCTGTGGCATACATGAAGCGTAATGCTGAGATGAACCGACTGCTTTCTACCGACAAGGAACATTTCATCTGCTGCGAGAAGTACACCATGAAGAATGGTTTCTATGACATCGAGAGCAACTGTCTGGGTGCTTATCTGGGTGGATATGCCGGCCAGTATGGTATTCGTTTCGATATCTGCGGCTGGATGGAAGAACAAGATAAACTGGATGAGAATGGCAATGCCATCAAGGACCCTTCGGATGATACAAAAACACTGAAGGAGTATTACAATGATTTCCCTAAGGCTTGTGGTGCCATTCCTATCCTGGAGCATGTGGCATTGACAGGTGAGACGGTGATTGACGGTCCTGAGTTGGTGACGACTGATAACTTGCGTGAGATTGCAACTTCCAAGACTGCTGATGGCTATATCCGTCGCAACTGGGCTTGGTTCCCTCACTTTAAGAATATCAACATCGATATGTTCCGTAAGATTCTGGATGGTACAATCCGTATTCCTTCCCGTGAGGAGGTCATAGCACGTACTAAGATTTGTGTTAAGAATGATATCAAGCCAAAGAATATCTATTCCAGCCAGAACGAGATGGAACCATACGTTTCGCCAAGCGGACTGTATGATGGTCTCTATCGCAGCGAGCAGGATGACAATGGTACACAGTGGCCTAACTCCACCTTGAACAACAAATGGTGGTTGAAGGTTTCAGGACGCTATCCTGCCATCCCTGTGGTGTATGATCTCATCGACGAAGAAGCCAAGAAACTGCAGGTGGCTATCAAGAGCAGCGAGTATGCCAGCAACCCTACCTGGAGTAACGTGACAAGCAAGAAGGCTTATATGAACAAACTCTTCAAACAGGAATATACGGGTGATATCTATGCTTCGCGTCTGGAGAATACTTGGGTTTGCTACAACCCTTATCAGTATAATGAGGAGCATGTTCCGTTGGCTGCCACAAAGAATGGTATGAAATATATCCGTAAGTACTGGGTAAACAATGGACGCAGTGCCAAGGGTACATTGAAACCTGCCTACAATACCTGTAGCCAGATTAAGATGAACCTCGCTCCATATTCTTTGGTTCACATGCGTGAGTATTCAGACAAGTTGAGTCTCTACATGCAGAACTACCGTATCAAGGATGGACTTCGCTATGGTGTGGGTGATGGCAGATTGCAGGATGACAAGAATCTTCCGGAGTATGCCCAGCAGACTGATACCATCATTGTGGTGGGAGCCAGTGCTCAGCCTACTATCTCTTGGAAGGATAATTCCGAGCATTCGGCAAGTACTGTTACCTGTGAGTGGAAAAATGGTCAGTTCACTGTATATGTGAAGCATAATGGTCCGTTGGAGTTGACCATCGATAACTGTAAGGGCACCAAGACTACAGGAAAGTTGAAGGATTCTGATGTGACTGCTGCTGTCATCGAGACTCCTGCTGCTCCAGGAGCTTACGAAGGCGAGATGCAGTATGAGTTTGAAAACTTCGACTACAAGAATGTGGGTGGTTGCTATGGCAACGCTTGGAACAACGGTTTCCGTGGATACTATGGTCAGGGCTGCCTGAACCTGGGTACCCAGAAGGGGGCTTCCGTTCGTGGTTACATTCCGGTAAGTAAGGTGGGTAATTACAAGGTGGCTATCCGTTATCAGGCTTCCATGGGAGATGCTGTTATCAATGTTATCTGCGGCAATCAGACCAAGCAGGTTACACTGCCAAAGAATGCTTCTTCCAACAAGGAATGGTCGGAAGTGGAGTTTGACATGGATATCGCTGATGTCAAGGGAAATATGACGGTTAACTATGTGAGCGGAAAGAGAGCTGTGCTCGATTGCGTCCGCCTGAACTACAAGGGTGCCTTGACGGGTATCGCCGGTGTAACCACCGATGCCGACCTGATAGACCATGTAGAGTATTACGACTTGCAGGGCATGCGCTTATCTGCTGCCAAGCAGGGCATCAATATCAAGAAAGTATATCTTCGTAGCGGCAAAACTTATACGGAGAAACTTTATAAATAACTATTTATTAATAACAATTTTAATTTTTTACAATTATGAACACAACAATTAAGAGTATGGCTATGGTAGCCGTAGCATTGTTTGCAGGTTTTGGTTCAGCTTCTGCACAGGAAGAGAGTGCAGATGATGGTGTTGAATTGACTAAGGACATGTTCCACATTTGGGATGGTTTAACAAAGGATGCACAACCAACTGATGAGAAGGTTTATATGGATTGGACTGTGGGTGCAGAGAATCCAAATGACCCAGGTTCTGTTATCGTAGGTACATCTACTGTGGCTGAAAATATCTATGCCGACTTGTCAGACTATCATTACATGGTAGTTTATGGTGAAGGTAGCACAAACGATAAAGGTGAAGTTGCCAAACCTCGTTTCATGTTCAACCGTACCGTTAAGGAAGGTCAGCAGGCTAATGGTGGTATGATTGAAATCAATAACAAAGCTTTTGATGAAAATACAGGTGCTATTGTTCTTGATTTGAAGAAAGATTTGGTTCGTACTGTACCTGATGAAAAACCTACAGTTGATGATTTTGCCCACTTGGTTACTATCAAGGCTCCATGGGGCGGTACTATCCTTATTTCTACAATCATGCTTTACAATACCCTTCCAGAGGAGCTCGGAGGTGAAACTACTGGTATCCAGAATGTCAATGTAGCAAATGATGCAGTGGTTGCAACATTCAACGCTGCTGGTGCTAAGGTAGCAGCCAATGCCAAGGGCCTCGTTATCAAGAAGCTCCAGAGTGGTAAGGTAGTAAAGGTAATCAATAAGTAATGGCAGAGATTCTACTCCTTTTGTTTAACTAGGGAGTAGTCCCTAGTTCAGATGTTCGGCAAGGTATTTGTTGAATCCAGCAGATACTTTGCCGATTTTTTTTTATGTGTCATAACAACAGACTATTATAACAACAGATAATCGTATAACTGATAATTATAACTTAAAATGAAAAGAACAACTTTCTTGCTGTGCTTGCTCTTTGCCTTGTGCATGCAAGTGGTAGCTGCCGAGCATTCCTATACGCAGAAGGCAGTGAAGCAGACTGTAAAAGTGGGTACGTCTACACGAGAAATGTTGGTCTATGTACCAACCGACTTACCCGAGAAGGCTCCGATGGTCATCTCCATGCATGGATTCAGCCAAAATCCTGATTATCAGATGGGGCAGACTCATTGGAACGAGGTGGCGGACACGGCTAAGATCTTGGTGGTTTATCCTCAGGGAAACAATAATTCCTGGGACATCTCAGGCTCTGGCGATGTCAAGTTTATCGAAACCATCATGAAGACGATGCAGAAGAAATATAAGGTAGACAAGAATCGCATCTATATCTCTGGCTTCTCCATGGGCGGAATGATGACTTATCATTGTATGACCAAATTGGGAACTGTAGTTGCAGCCTTTGGTCCTGTGAGTGGTATCCCTGTCGATTATCGTGAGCCTGTGGCTCCACGCCATGTGCCTATTATGCACATCCATGGCACGGGAGATGATGTCGTGAAATGGGGCGGCGATCCAAACCATGCCGCTGGTGGCTATGGTAGGATTGACGATTATGTCAAGAAGTGGGCTGCTTATGAAGGTTGTGATGTGGATAATCCAGAGGTGATTCGCCCTTATCCTGCATCCATGAGTTATGCAGCTGCCACTCGTACTCGCTATATTAATAAGGTGGATGGTACGGAGGTTACGCTCATCGCCATTGATGGTAAGGGACATTGGCACTCCGACGATCCTAATGCTGTATATTCTACCCGCGAACTTTGGAACTTCTTCAAGCAGTATAAGCTCGATCTTCCTGATAATGAAGATTCTAGCGAGGCTAAGGGTGAGGTGTTGTTCTCTGACAATTGGGAAGACGAGGTCATCAACGTAGGTGAAGGCGTGCCTGCTGGGTGGAAGCGCATTAATAGCATGAATGATGGGAGCCGCAGCGATGAGAAAGCGAACGGCGCTGCCAATACGGGTGGTGCTCGTATCAAGGATTTCGTGGCTGGTGGTGATTTCAATACAGGATTCTATCTCAGTGCTCGTGACTTTGACCAATGCAAGCTCTCTTATGGCTTGTATGATGGGCATCGTCTGCACTTGATTCCTGGCAAATACCAGCTTTCTTTCAACTCTTCTTATTGGAATGATGGTTCCGAGAATGGGGCTGTGACCTTTGATGCTGGCATTGCTGGCTTAAGCGACAATAAGTCTGTCTTGTTGGAACAGAACTTGGATTCGGAAGGTAACTTGAAGGAGAATGCCAATCAGGTGGTGAAAGGTTCTCTGGCTCACTTCTTGAACTTCACTGTAGAAAAAGAAGGTGACTATGAACTTTATTTCACCATGTCTTCTGGTTGGGCTGCGGTTATCTTGGGTAATGTGAAGATTAGAAAGGCGGATACCAGTACGGGTATTACTGAGAACGCAATCAATGCTTTTGGAAATGGCCATAGCATGACCTACAATTTAGCGGGTCATCGCATCAGCGCTCAGACCAAGGGTATGGTTATCGAGCAGACACAGCTTGCCAATGGCAGAAAGGTTTCCAGAAAGGTTATCAAGAAATAATAAACAGAATTTTATCTATACGATGGTTCTATCATTGTAAAGAATGTAATGGCTATTCTTGAAATCGGTTCAAAAGTAGATGATTTGACTGGTAAAACTGGTTTTTGGGGAAGTAAATTCGGGTAATGACGAAGATTAAGGATGTAAAATCCCAGTTATAAATAAGAGGAGGGTGTGTCATTATTCATCGGATTACGCAGAATAAACGGAACCTTAACCGCCT
>ERZ1031651.44-NODE-44-length-18719-cov-20.197010_pt1 | contig 18719 bp, 8 predicted proteins | sample MGYA00516703_ERZ1031651 | MGnify/ENA primary metagenome ERZ1031651 (study PRJEB33719, sample SAMN04261213) | wastewater metagenome | biome: rural village; feature: human; material: feces | host: Homo sapiens | place: El Salvador | collected 2013-01-07 ... | reverse complement strand
TGAGAAATCTGCGAAATACTTCTCGTCATAGTTATAACGGATGCGCCCCAAGTAAGACTCTGTTTTGTATTCGTCATCAAAGCCTCGTAGGTAAGAGTTGGTCAAGAAGTTACCTAATGTAAAGTTGTCATCAACAGCCATATTGGTATTCATACCGTGATTAATCTTTCTCTGCCAACTATAGTTCTCATGACCAGCGAGCACATCTACGCTATTCTTGCCATAAGAATGGTTCCAAGTCAACAACTCTTGTGCAGTATAAGTAGCATATTGATAGTCGTAGAAAATCAAACGACCATTGTTGGCAGCACCATCACCGATGTTAGGGTTGTTGTAGTTCAAACGATTGGATGTGGTATTGTTTCCATTACCCTTAACCATCACAGAGAAGTCGTATGGCAAATTAATCTTGGCATACACCTGTGCGTCGATAACAGCACGACGAGTCTTGTCCTTGTCGGCAGTCATCTCGTATGCGATGTTACGGTTGGAAAGATACTCTGAAGTTGTATCAAACTGCTTCTCGCCATTCTCATCCAAAGCATAGCTACCATCTGCATTATGCATATACATAGGATAGATAGGTGCCATGTAACGACAAGTACTGAATGGGTTAGCGTACAATGAGCCTGCATCTTCCGCAGCATCATTGTATTGACGATTGGATACGTTGGCACTCAAATTGAGACCACCCTCAAACCACTTACTAGGATTGAACTTGGAATTGATACGACCCGTGAAACGCTCGAAAGACGAGTTCTTGGTATAACCCTTTTCGTTCAAGTAACCAGCAGATGCATATACATTGAATTTCTCACCGCTTACGGCACCAGACACATTGTATTCTTGGCGATGACCTGTACGCTCTACGCCATCCTCCCAATCGAGGTCGTCATAACCTGCGAGACGAGAAGCAATGAGTTTACCATTGGCATCAAACAAAGCGTCATTGGCAGCATTATAGATATTTCTCTTGGCGTAGTCACTAATCAAATGAGTTGTAGCATATTGAGCAGCTGCGGCTGCATCTAATCCCATAGAACCAGACATGGCATAGTTCTTCATGGCTGTCCAAGAAGCCTCCATCCACTGGTCGGCGTTCAAACGCTCATACTCTGCAATACCACGAGTATATACACCGTTGTTAATCTGAAGATTGATTGATGGCTTCACACCATACTTGGCACGCTTGGTGGTAATCAAGATAACTCCATTAGCAGCACGGTTTCCATAAAGAGCGGCAGAAGCGGCATCCTTCAATACGGACATGCTTTCGATGTCATTTGGGTTCAATTCGGAGATGTTTCCATCGAATGCCGTACCATCAACGACATAAAGTGGCTGGTCTGCATCCTTTACTAACGTTCCGACACCACGGATATGGATTTTAGGAGCCTTGCCCGGCTCACCATATGAGTTGTTCACCTGTACACCAGGAGCAGCACCTTCCAATGCCCCTGTTACAGAAGTAGTGATACGGTTCTCGATTTCCTTAGAATCAACAGCAGTTACAGAACCAGTAATAGACTGGCGCTTAGCTGTACCGTATGCCACAACAACGACATCATCCAACGAATGATTGTCTGCATCCAAAACAATTTTCATGTTAGAAGATGCCTTGGCTGTCTTAGACTGCATACCGATGTATGTGATTTCCAGCTTAGCTCCGGCAGGAGCGTTCAATGAGAAGTTACCGTCAATGTCGGTAACTGTACCTGTGTTAGTACCTACAACCTTGATAGAAGCACCGATAACAGGGCTTCCATCCTCAGAAGCAGTAACTTTACCAGAGATTTGACTTTGTGCAAAAGCCATGCTCGTGCTAAGAGCAAGACCTGCAACTACTGTCATGAGTCTTTTTTCCATAAATCTCTCTCGTTTTAAATAAATGAATATATAATGTTTATAATTTCTTTCTCTCTACTTTTCTTATATGATCACTCACGAGGAGCAGTCTATCATCTTTTTACCCCACCTCTTGCCCCGAGGTGGAGGAGTTCGCTTTTTATACCTTATATTATATAAGGGTCTGTAAGTCTAAAACTTACTTAATTTTAAAAAATCTTTTAAATCGGGTGCAAAATTAAGCATTATTTAGGAAACCGCCAAACTTTTTTCAGAAAAAGTTGTACTTCGCCCTGCATTTTGTTATAAAAATCCAGTTTTTATGCACTTTTTCTTATAAAATGTAAAGAAACGGGCGACAGTTCATATAAAAGAACGCCGCCCGTTTAAGAGTTTAGCTTTCTGCCTCCAACTCCTTGCCGGGAAAACAAGGTGTATTACCAAATAATAGAAACGAAAAAGGTGTACCCCCTACTGCCCAATAGCAATAAAAGGGTACACCTTATTTTATGTGATACTTGTAAGTTGCCGATTAACGGTTACCACCAGCCCACCATACATTTTCGGTGAAGATATACTTACCGGCATCATTTCCTGAACCGAAAGCTTCCTTCACGTTAGGGTTTGAAAGAACATCGCTTGAACCATAAGGCAAACGAAGTGGCAAACGGTTCTGACCAGCCTGAGTATTGTTAGGGTTGGTCATAGCTACAGGATAGCTGCCATCAAGATAGTTGCAGCGGCGCATATCGTTGAAGGTCTCCAACTGCTCGTCACGTGTCTGGGCGATATACTTCTGAACCAGAATCTCGTTCAATGGATTTGCAGCAAACTTAGCAGCAGTCTCGCCAGCAAGATAAGCAGCAACAGCATCGTCGCTGAACTCTGTAGCACCTACAGTAGCATAGTCAGCAAGAGAAGCCTTGACTGCAGTCTCGAAGTCAGCCTTGGCATCCTGACCCAAGCGAGCCTTTACCTCTGCGATGATGAAGTAAAGCTCAGACTTGCTCATCAAATGGCTAGGAATCTTAACCTCGTTCATACCATTAAAGAGCCAGAGAGGGAAATTGGTAGCACTGGTTGCACCGGCTGCTTCCTTGTCACCAGGAGTCATCAAGCCCAACTCAGCAGGAGCACCATAGTAGTCTGCACCATTATAATTATAGATAGCCTCACGTGGGTCCTGACGAGCTACCATCAAGTCATCAACAGTCTTGGATGAAGCACTATACTCACGGCTATACCAGTAAGCAGACCATGCATCAATCTGGTTGTTGCCATCGAAGATATTCAGGTTAGCACCATCGAAGCCATCAGCTACAGCAGCATTAGCCTCTTCCAGAATCTGAGCATACTGTGCATTCTTGTCGGCAGCACGACCTGCCTCATGCAAGAGATAGCGAGCCTTCAAGGCATGAGCAAGTCCACGCCACTGAGTCAAGTTGCCATTGAACAAGACATCGTAGGCACCAGCATTCTTCATCTTGCCGGCAATAGCCTGATCCAGATTACCCTTGGCAGCATCCAGCAATTCCAGGATGTGCTTGTAAATATCTTCCTGAGAATCGAGCTTAGGAGCAGATACCTTGAAAGCCTCAGAGCAAGGAATGTTACCAAACAAATCGGTCATGATTCCCCAATCGTAAGCTGCCAGAATCTGACCCATAGCCTTGATATCAAGCTGTCCGGCACTATTACCACCCTCTTCACACTTAGCAATCATCTGCTGAATGTTGTTGAGGTTAAGATAAGTACCGTTCCACTCATTATCGAAAGTAGAAGCAGCAGCAATCTCATTGATGCTGCGGAGCTCTGCATTCTTAAGCTGGTTGTTACCTGTACCCAGAATTTGCTCTGTATAAGAAGCAACATACCAGGCGAAGTTACCCGTGTTGGTAGTGAAAACACTAGAAACGATGGCATCTGTGAGCTGGAACTTGGCAGAAACGACGCTTTCACCTGGGTGGGCCTGGTCTGTGTTGATTCTGTCCATGATATCCTCTGAACAAGATACAGTCATCATAGAAACTGCAGAGATAGCCAAGATGCCAAATATATTCTTAAAATTCATCATTGTTTTATCCTTTATTAATATTGATACTTTAAATGATTCCGAGGTGGGTCAGCCGATTAGAATGTAATCTTGAAACCACCACCGAAGCTTGAAGTATTTGGCACAGAGAAACGCTCGAAAGTACCACTCATGTTACCATTACCCTGAGATGACTCTGGATCCAGATCCTTCATCTTTGACCAGAGGAGCACGTTGCGTGCGAAACCATATACAGAGATGTCGATGCCAGCAAACTTAGGAAGCTGGTAGCTCAGGGTTACATCGCGGAGCTTCAGAAAGCTACGGTCGTAGATACCTGCCTCAGTCACGTTATTGTAAGCCATCCAGTAATCCTGCTTGCTTACCTCTACCTTGTTTGGTTTACCTGTTGCAATATCAATACCCTCAGCTACCATAGTACCCTCGTGGTATGGGATAGACTCCTTGGTTGCACCGAAGTAGTTCAATGTCAAGAGTGTACCGTTATACATCTTGCCACCCTTCTGCCAATCCATGGTTGCACTCAAAGACAAGCGCTTCCAGCGAGCCTTCAGGTTGAAGCCCATATTGAAATCTGGTGTACACTCACCCAGGTTCTGGCTACCGGCTGTACCGATAGGAAGACCATTCTGAAGTAAGAGGCGTCCCTGCTCATCGCGCTGGAATGCTACACCATAGATATTTGGATAGGTATAACCTGCCTGAGCACGTACCTGTGGCTCAACGAAACCACCCAGCATGATACTCTCTACGCCATCAGCCAAAGACTTAACCTTGTTGGTCAGCTTGGTGAAGTTTACACCAAGATCCAAATCCCAATCTCTGGTCTGGATGATGCTTGCGTTGATGGCAAACTCATGAGACCATGTGGTCATCTCACCGGCATTGGTACGGAGGTACTGATAACCTGTAGAACCGGCTGTAGGAACATCGAAAATCTGATCCTTGATATCCTGATAGCTGGCTGTATATTCCAGGCGAACACGATTGTCGAAGAAGTTCAAGTCTGCACCAAACTCCCAGTTCACGGTGTTCTGTGGCTTCAGATTAGGGTCATACTTCACGTAGTAAGGCACATAAGAACTTACGCCGTTGATAGCATAACTGATAGGAGTGATACCATACATACCGCTACCATATTCTGGAACATAGTAATAGTTAGCATAGTAGTGACCTGCCTGACCTACCTGAGCGAATGAAGCACGGAGCTTACCATAAGAGAGGATGTGATTATTCTTCAATGCTGGAAGCTCTGTGAAAATCCAGCCGAGTGATACAGATGGATAGAAGAAGCTACGGTTGTTGCGTGGCATAGTAGAAACGATATCGTTACGACCTGTCACAGTCAGATAAACCTGATTAGCATAGCTCAAAGACAACTGACCGAAGAAACCTACGGTACGCTCCTGAGCCTGATATTCCTCTGTCTTTGGCTTAACAGTGGTATTAGTCATAGTAGGCTGACCATAGAACAGGAAGTTGGTTCCATCGTAATCCCAGACACGCTGATAGTCATGATTGAACTCAGAACCGAGCAATGCGCCGAAGTCCCACGCATTGTTGGCACCCAACTTAGCTGTGAAGTTGGCTGTGAGGAGGTTGTTGAAGATATTGTGCTGAATACCATAGTTTTCAATCTCACCACCAGCATTCTGTGCAGATCCCTTTTCTTTTACATCACTATTGTTAGTGGTGTAAACATCAAGACCAGCCTGTTCACGGATTACCAGGTTGTAACGCTCTGTATCCCAGCCGAAGTTAGGACGATACTCAAGATAAGCATTACCGAATACACGGTTGGTATGCTGCTTGTATTCATTGTTATCCTTCCACCAATATGGGTTGTTGAATGAGGTAGAACGGAACAAGATCTGATTTGTAGGGTCGTTTGGCGCATGGGTAGGAGTGCCCTTCAGATTGTACTCAGAAGGAGCAGAATAAACCACGTTCATGATACCGTCGTTGGCACCTGGAGCAGATGTAATCTTGGTAGAGCTGTAGTTGGCAGAGAAACCAGTCTTCCACTGTTTGTTGATTTCGAAATCAACAGCACCACGTGCGGTAGTACGCATCATACCTGTAGAAGGGATGATACCTTTCTGATATGTATCACCAATACCGAAAGAATAAGCCAAGTTGCCATTCTTCTGTGAAATACCCAGGTTAGAGTTCTGGGTGAAACCTGTATTGAAGAAATCACCTACATTGTCATAAATCTGTGGAGTAGCCCAACCGTCAAGACCTGCAGCTGCATACTTAGGGTTGTAGTACATACCCTCGTGCTTGCCATACTTCTGAGTATAAGCATTGTCGGTATTACCACCATAAGTAGCATCGTTTGCCAGATCAGCTATCTTAGGACCCCAATTCATAGATGATGATGGGTTATAAGCATTTATGCCATTACCCTGGGCATAAATATCCTGACGCTCAAACTTCTTGCTGACAGTCTGAGCACTCAAGTCGGTAGAGAATGTAATCTGAGGGCGACCACCATTTGCCTTACCACGCTTGGTGGTAATGATGATGACACCATTAGATGCACGGATACCATAAAGGGCAGAAGCAGCCTGACCCTTCAATACGTCGATGCTCTCGATGTCATCAGGGTTGATATCAATAGAACGATTTGCTTTATCTGCACCTGCTACACCACCATTAAGCGCATCCATATCAAAATCTGCGGAAGAAGCGATAGGCATACCATCTACAACATAAAGAGGAGTGTTATCGCCAGAGAATGAACGAGCACCACGGATGACAATCTGAGAAGAAGCACCAGGAGCACCAGAAGACTGACGGATATCAACACCGGTCAACTTACCCTGCATAGCACTAGCCAAAGAGCTAGTACCTGCGGTGTTCAGGTCTTCAGCACCCAGTTTCTGAGAAGCATAACCCAAGGCTTTCTTATCACGAGAAATACCCATAGCTGTTACAACCACCTCATCAAGAGTCTTGTTATCCGCATCCAATACAATCTTCATCTTCTGACCTGCCTTTACTGTCTGAGGCAACATACCGAGGTATGTTACTTCCAGCTTGGCACCAGCAGGAGCATTCAATGAGAAGTTACCATCAACATCGGTAACTGTACCGGTCTTGGTACCTACGATCTTGACAGAAGCGCCGATTACAGGGCTTCCATCCTCAGAAGAGGTAACCTTACCGGAGATTTGACTTTGCGCAAACGCCATGCTCGTACTAACGACGAGGGCTGCGGCTACTGTCATAAGTCTTTGTTCCATAATCTCTCTCTTTTAAATAAATATATTATGTTTGTTATTTCTTTCTCTCTACATTTCTTTTCATCTTACTTCTCACAAAGTGTAACCTTGAATTAAGAAATTACTTAATTTTAAATAATATTTTAATTCGGGGTGCAAAATTAAGCATTATTCAGGAAACCACCAAACTTTTTTCAAAAAAAACACCATTTCTCCCAACATTTTGTTATAATTACCCTATTTTTCGTCACTTTTTTCTCATATTTAAAAGAAAAAGGCGACAGTTTTACAAAAACTGTCGCCCGTTTAAGATTCTAGCTTTCAGTCTCCAGCTCCTTAGAGAGCTTAGAGGGATTCGGCAGCCCAGAGAGGGATATTGGTTACCCAGTCTTCTGGTCTGTAATCATTCATCGAGATGCGATAAGCGGCTTGCGGGTGGTTATCCTCTACAAATTGACGCAAACTCTTAGCTTTCACGTTCGTCTCCGCTTTCACTTCTATCGGAATCACCTCGCCCTCTTCGTCTTCTATCAAGAAATCTATCTCTTGCGTACTCTTCGGTTTAGAGAAATAGTATGGTTCGTAGCTGAGCAATAGCTGCTGCATCACATATTGTTCAGTCAAGGCTCCCTTAAATTCCGTAAAAATATCGTTGCCCGAAATGACGGTTGTGGTCTTTAGGCGAGCCATCGCTCCCAGCAGTCCCACATCTAGCAGGAATATCTTAAAGGCGGCACGATCTTCATAGCTCTTCAGCGGGATGCGCGGAGCCTTCACATTATATACCTTATATATAAGTCCTGCATCTTGAAGCCATTGCAGGGCTATCTCATACTCTCTGGCTCTAGCTCCCTCTCTCACCAATCCGTAGATAAATTTGCGGTTCTCTTTGCTCAGTTGTGCAGGAATCGAATTCCAAATGTCTGTTATTCGAGGCACAATCTCCAAAGGGGCATGCTTGGATATATCTCTTTGATAACTCTTCAATATTTCGTTTTGTATCATCCTAACTTCCTTCCAATCCCGGTTTTGGCTGAAGCTGAGCACAGCTTCGGGCATTCCACCTACATAATAGTAATATCTGATCAATTCTTGGTATTTAGGAGCAAAGGCATTGATCATGTCCCAGTCCTTGTTTTGCAAGAATTGAGCCAATCCGTTTTCACCCATCGCCATGACAAACTCCACGAAACTCATAGGATATAAAGTGAGAAATTGCACCTTACCTACGGGAAACGATTCCCCCTTGTGAAGTTCGATGCCGAGCAAGGAGCCTGCCGCCACTACATGGTAGCCTGGAGCATTCTCATAGAAATACTTGAGTGATGTGATAGCATTGCTTCCATTTAACCAGTTCCTTAATACTTGTTCTTTCCATAATTTCAGCTCCTTTTTACACATTTTTCTAGGGAACCCTCTTAGATGCTCCCACATTTTTCTAGGGAATCCTCCCTGATTCTCCCACATTTTTCGGGGGAATAACAGTGCAAAGTTACACATTTTTCGGGGGAATGTTGGAAAATGCTTGTTTTTTAAGCATTTTTAAATTCTAGCTTTCAGTCTCCAGCTCCTTTCCGAGAACAAAGAGCATATAGAGAGTAATATTCAGCATCTTAGAATCCTCATTTCTACCGTATGGCAGGAAACAGGTTCGGAGAGACCGCTTGGAGGAGTTTAAAGAAAGTTTCCTTTATAGGGGGAAAGTTTTTAAGAAAAGTTTCCTCTATAAAGGAAATATCTTATGTTTTTTCTTCCTTTATAAAGGAAAATATTGTATCTTTGCACCCAGATTAACATAAAACGGAAGATATGGACAAGAGAATAGCAAAACTGCTGATAGCGGAGAATCAAAGGATGATTCAGAATGTGGAGATGGTGAAAAGAAACATCAGCTTCGAATCTCATTCTAACTATGTGCTGGTAGGACTAAGAAGAGCCGGTAAGTCTTACTTGCTATATCAGCGTGCCCAAGAGATGATAGCTCAGGGACATCTGCCAGAGGAAATCCTTTACTTCAATTTTGAGGACGACCGATTGGAAAATCTCCAGCTTTCCGACCTGGATGCCATCAAGCAGGCTTACGAGGAGATGTATGGGCATCAGCCTATCTTCATGCTCGACGAGATACAAATCATTGATGGGTGGGAGAAATTTGCACGCAGACTTGCTGACCAGAAATATAGAGTGTATATCACTGGTAGCAACGCCAAGATGCTGAGTAGCGAGATTTCTACTACGCTTGGTGGCAGATATATGGTGCAGCCCGTCTTTCCTTTCTCCTTTCAGGAATACTTGACAGCTCAGCATTTCTCCTTGCCTGCGCAGTGGGAGTATCTGCAAAATTCTGACCTCAAGAGGGCTTTTCTGGAGTATTTTCATATTGGCGGTTTGCCAGAATTGGTGATTGTTGATAATCAGTTTAAGCGAGAGTGGTTGGGCAATCTATACAACAAGATTTACTTTGGAGATTTAATTACCAGATACGGAATCCGCAACCCTCTGGCGATGAAGACTTTGATACGTAAACTTTCTGAGAGCGTAAAGCAGCCACAGTCTTATAACAGACTGGCTAATCTGGTTTCTACTGTGGCTGGAAAGGTAAAGCAAGAGACGATAGTGGACTATCTGAGATATATCAAGGACACTTGCCTGGTCTTCTCCATAGAAAACATTTGCGCAAAATTACAAGATAGAATGTCGAACCAGAAGTATTACTTTATAGATAATGGTTTTCTGAGTCTATTCCTCTTTGATCCAGAAACATCTCTCTTGGAGAATCTGGTAGCCATTCACCTGCATGAGAAGTATGGGGAAGATCTCTTCTATTATCATAATAATGTGGAGGTGGACTTTTGTCTCTTTGAGCATCAATGTGCTTTCCAAGTGTCGTATAGTATCAAGGATGCTGCTACTCGTGAGCGAGAATTGGGGGCTTTGAATGCTTATCAGAAGAGGTATCCAGGAAGTAAACTTTTTGTTATTACGATGGATGAAGAGGAGACGATAGAACTGGATGACTTGAAGATTGAAGTGATACCAGTATGGAAGTGGTTGCTTACCTCGTAGTTGTTGTTTGTTCCTCACTGGGACACCAAAGTCCGTCAGTGAGGACACTTTTAGATTTTAGTTTTCAGTCTCCAGCTCCTTTCCGAGAACAAAGAGCATATAGAGAGGAATATTGAGCGTTTTAGCCTCGGCATTACGCTCGTATGGCAAGAGGCTGGTACGGATAGCCCATTTGGGAGAGTATTTCTCCACATAGAGCTTGAGGCTCTTGGCATTCATCGTAACGCCTGCTTTTACCTCTAATGGATAGACATCAAGGCCATCAGAGATGATAAAGTCCACTTCTGAGGTGGCAGAGGACGTCCAATAATAATTGGTTTGGAGGGTGTCAGAAAATTGCTGAAGCTCCTGACAGACAAATTGTTCTGTCAATGCGCCCTTAAATTCCTCAAAGATTCTGCTGCCGTCTAAGATAACCTTAGGCGACACTCCGCTCATGGCTCTCAGCAAGCCAACATCCAGCAGGAATACCTTGAATGATTTCAAATCAACATATGCGGATATTGGAACGTCTGGTTTGCTAACATTGTGGGTGCGGATAGTTTCGCCTGCGTCACATAGCCACATGATGGCATCCTCATATTCTCTTGCCCTGGCTCCTTCTCTTACCAAGCCGTAGATAAACTTTTTGTTTTCCTTGGCAAGTTGGGAGGTGATACTATTCCACACATATCTTATTTTCTCGACCATTTGATGAGGTGCATGTTTGGAAAAGTCTTTTTGGTATGCAGCAATCAGTTGTTTCTGAATTTTCTCTACCTTCGTAAAATCCTTGGTGTCAAGCCATTCGTTAACAACAGCAGGCATTCCTCCTACTATCATGTATCTCTTGAGATAATCAATGAGTCGTGGTTCGAAAGCTTTTACGTTTCTGTTGCCTTGCTGTATATAGTCAACTAACATCTGCTCGCCATTGGCAAGAAGAAACTCCTTGAATGTTAGAGGGTATAGATGCAGAAAGTCAGTTTTTCCAACAGGGAAAGATGTGCCTTCATGCAATGCTATGCCCAGCAGAGAACCCGCACAACAAATGGCGTATTCGGGTGCTTCCTCACAAAAATACTTTAGTGATGTAAGGGCACGAGGCATTTCTTGCACTTCATCAAATACGATGAGTGTGGTTTGTGGTTTGATTGGCTTTCCATGATAGATGGATAGCTGCTCGATGATGAATTGGGGCGAAAGGTCGCCCGCAAAGATGCTTTCCAACCTGTCTTTTTGCTCAAAGTTGATATAGCAAACATCTTTGAAATACTTTTTGCCGAATTCTCTTAACAACCAGGTTTTGCCTACCTGTCTTGCTCCTTCTAAGACAAGCGGTTTTCGATGGGTGCTCTCTTTCCATTTTAACAATTGGTGAATTAGAAGTCTTTCCATACGCTTTTTATTTGTTTTTTTGCAAAAGTACTAAAAATCATGGTATTAAGCAAGAAAAATCACATATTTCGAAGGAGTTTTAAATATATTTATCACATTTTGCAAAGGAGTTTTATGTTAAATACTCACATTTTCCTAAGGACTTTTTGCCCAATCTCTCACATTTTCCGAAGGAGTTTGGTTGAGTTTAATGAATAGAGAGCTACTTTCAAAAACACTCTTCACTCTTCACAAATACAGCATAACCAACTGTATATAAGAAGATTGCGCGCGTGAATAGTAACAAGGCACTCTTCACCACTCTTCACCTCTCTTCACCCTGTATTTTTTGAGACTCCGAGATCATTCCTTACTCCCTGCTTCGGTCATCATTGAAGACCAGCGCTGGTCTTCAATGATGACCGAGCTTCGTGATAAGTAAGCGACTCAGCGTTTATCCTCTTGCCTAAGGTGAAGAGTGGTGAAGAGTGGTGAAGAGTGGTGCGTCACTCTTCACCTCTCGCAACCCCTGTGTTTATCGGGGTTTCAGACGATTTGGTGAAGAGTGAAGAGTGAAATCGAGAGTAGAATTTTTACCAGCAAAACGGCTCTGGCAGCAAACCATATTCCAAATCACAGATGGCAGCTCTGAAGAATTCTTCCTCCCGACGTATCGTTTCGTGCCTGGCAATGGCACAAAATTGCCCTGCCAAAGGGCAATATCTTGCCGTAACCAGGCAATAAACGAAAGGAGGCTACTTCCCGACAGGACTATAACCCCAAATCTTGCATCAAAGTCTGGTTTGCTTTGAACAGGTCGGAATCAAAAAGGCTTTTTATATAGATAAAGGTGGTTGAAGATTTAGTATGTCCCAAAGCCTTGCTTATCAAACTGATGTCCAGATGATGAAGATAAGCTATGCTTGCCCATGAATGACGAACCACGTAAGAAGATAAGGGTTTAGCCAGCCCCAGCATCTTAGACACCTGATGCAGATTGTAGTTGTACTGGCGCAATCGAGCCGTATATTGACGATGCAGTTGGGCAGAAACAGATGGTGATGAAACTGAATCTTCCACCTTGTCTGAAAGTATCGGAAAGACAAATTCTGAATCTCTTTGTTCATATCGCATGATGATTTCAAGCATCGCAGGCAATAGTGCTACCTGTATCTGCTGTCCCGTCTTATGCCGGGCATAATAAATACATCCGTTTCTCAATTGGCTTTTCTTGAGATAGGCAATATCAACAAAAGGCATTCCCATCGCATAAAAAGAAAACAGGAAGATGTCACGAGCGAAGGAAAGAGAACCTCCAGGCTGTAGCGGCAAGGCTTTGAGCTGCAGAATTTCTGATTGTGAGATACAACGTTTCTCGGTCTTGGTCCTCCCCGTAAACACTTTACTGAATGGAGCTATATTGAGAAACGGCAATGCTCGATGATGCATAGCCCGCAAAGCCCGCATATAAGCAGAACATGTGTTCAGGCAGATATTGCGCCCCAGCAGCCATCGCTGATAGCTTTCCAGCTTTTCTGCCGTCATATCAGAAAAAAGCCAGTTGTCAGTACCAATGAACTTTGTAAAGGAACGGGCAGCAGTAAGGTAATTACCAGCAACTTTAAAGCGTCCTTCCTGTTTTGCCCTCTCCACTTCACCTTTCACGAAGTCCCATCCACGAATCTCCAACACAGCCTGCTCATCTGCCTGATTCGCAGAATCAGAAATCTTACCCTTACTCTTACTTCTTCCAAAACCGAATTCTAACTTGAAATATGCCATAACTTAAATGTTTAAATGATTAAAAATAAAGATTTTACGAAAATATACCCAAAGGTATGATACATCCTGTTAATTCCAATAGCTTTATTGTGAAAAATCGCCGTTTTTCCCATAAATCTCCACCTCGGGGCAAGAGGTGGGGTAAAAAGATGATAGACTGCTCCTCGTGAGTGATCATATAAGAAAAGTAGAGAGAAAGAAATTATAAACATTATATATTCATTTATTTAAAACGAGAGAGATTTATGGAAAAAAGACTCATGACAGTAGTTGCAGGTCTTGCTCTTAGCACGAGCATGGCTTTTGCACAAAGTCAAATCTCTGGTAAAGTTACTGCTTCTGAGGATGGAAGCCCTGTTATCGGTGCTTCTATCAAGGTTGTAGGTACTAACACAGGTACAGTTACCGACATTGATGGTAACTTCTCATTGAACGCTCCTGCCGGAGCCAAGTTGGAGATTACATACATTGGTATGAACTCTACTAGCGTGAAGGCAGGCAAGAACATGAAGATTGTTCTTGATCCAGACAACAAGTCACTTGATGAGGTCATCGTTGTGGCTTATGGTACTGCAAAGAAATCTGCGTTTACAGGTTCTGCTGCAGTTATCAAGTCAGAAGAAATTGGTAAGATTGCTGACTCAAACCCAGTACAGGCCTTGACAGGTAAGGTATCTGGTGTCCAAATCAATTCTGCTACTGGCCAGCCAGGTGTTGCAGATTTCAAGATTCGTATTCGTGGTATCAGTTCTATTAACGCTGATAGCAAGCCTTTGATTATTGTTGATGGTGCTCCTTTTGATGGAGATATGAACTCTATCAACCCACAGGATATTGCATCTATGACTGTATTGAAGGATGCAGCTTCTGCAGCTCTTTACGGTGCACGTGGTGCCAATGGTGTTGTCATCATCACTACCAAGAATGGTAAGGAAGGTACTGCCTCTATCACTGTTGATGCAAAGTGGGGTTCAAACTCTCGCGCTACTCGTGACTATGACTACGTTAGAGATCCAGCCAAGTACTACGAAACATGGCATAAGGGACTCTATAACTATGCTATGTCTAAAGGCTTGGATGCAGATAAGGCATATGCTTGGGCAAATAAGAACCTGATTAACAATAAGAGTGTTGGTTTAGGTTACAATGTCTATAATGTTCCAGCTGGCGAGAACTTGATTCTTCAGAATGGTTTGATTAATCCTAATGCTACACTCGGTAATGTTATTGAGTATAACGGTAACAAATATACTTTGTTGCCAGATGATTGGACTGATGCCACTTATAATAATGGTCTTCGTCAAGAGTATTCGGTTACAGCAACCGGTAACAATGAGAAGTCTAGTTTCTATGGCTCTGCCAACTATTTGAAGAATGAGGGTATTACAAAGGGTTCTGATTTCGCCCGCTTCAGTGGTCGTATTAAGGCTGATTATCAATTGCGTTCTTGGTTGAAGGTAGGTGGCAACTTTAGTTATAGCCACTATAAAACCAATTATTTGAGCACACAGGATGATGGTGCAGCAGGTTCTTCTGGTAATGTCTTCGCTTTGACTACGGTTGCACCTATCTATCCTCTTTATATCCGTGATGAGAAAGGTAACATCATGTATAATTCTACTGCTGGCATCCAGTCTTATGATTATGGTGACGGAACTGTTAATGGTATTATCCGCCCTTATATTCAGCAGGCAAACCCTCTCTGCTCTAATCAGTTGGACACCAACGAAAGTGAGGGTAATTCTGTAAATGCCATCGGTTTTGCAGAGGTTCGTTTCTTAAAGGATTTCAAGTTCACATCAACCAATAGTGTCAGCAGTGAAGAGACTCGTTATACCAACACAACCAACCCTTGGTTTGGTCAGTATGCTTCTCAAAATGGTGCTATCACTGTGGAGCATGAACGTACTTGGTCTTACAACTATCAGCAGTTGCTCACTTGGCATCATCAGTTTGATTTGCATGAGGTAGATGCAATGTTGGGTCATGAGTATTATCGCAGAAGATACTATGTACTTTATGGCGACAAGACCAATATGTATACCTTCCCAAGCAATGATTTGGCTAGTGCGGTAAATACTGGTTCTACCAATTCTTATCGTAACGACTATAATACTGAAGGTTGGTTTGGTCGAGTTCAGTACAACTACGACCAGAAGTACTTTGCTTCAATGTCATACCGTCGTGATGCATCTTCTCGCTTCGCACCAGAGAACCGTTGGGGTAACTTCTGGTCATTTGGTGGTGCATGGTTGATTTCTAAGGAGAAGTTCTTCAATGTAGCTTGGATTGACGAGTTGAAAATCAAGGCTTCTTATGGTGAGCAGGGTAATGATAACATCCAGGACCAGTATGGTATGGATCAGTTCCTTTACGAGAACACCTTCGATATCAAGAGTTCTAATGGAGCACCAGCCTTGGTTCCAAAGACTATGGGTAACAGAAATATCACATGGGAGAAGGGTGGTAACTTCAACGCTGGTATCGACTTCAGTGTTTTGAAGGGTCGTTTGACTGGTAGCGCAGAGTACTTCTACCGCAAGACCAGTGATATGTTGTTCTACTTCCCATTGCCTAACTCATACGGATATACCGGATATTATGATAACATCGGTGATATGCGTAACAGTGGTTTCGAGTTGAACTTGGATGGTACAATTATCAAGACCAAGGATCTTTCTTGGGGATTGAACTTGAATATGACTACTTACAAGAATAAGATTACTCGTCTTCCAGAGGAACGTAAGACTCAGGAGGTTGATGGCGTAAAGGGTTATGCTTCTGGTGCTCGCTTCTATGGCGAGGGTGAGTCAATCTATACATGGTATATGCCTAAGTATGCAGGTGTTGACCCAGAAACAGGTGAGTCTTTGTTCTATGTTGACAAAAAGGATGATAAGGGCAACGTAACTCAGGCTACAACAACTAAGTATGGTGATGCAACTAAGCATCTTTGCGGCACTTCGCTCCCTAGTGCTTATGGAGGCTTTGGTACTACCTTTAACTTCAAGGGATTCGATGTAGCAGCAAACTTCACTTATCAGTTGGGCGGTAAGGTATATGATAACACCTATGCTGACGCAATGAGTTTTGATCGTGGTGCAGTGTTCCATAAGGATCTGTTGAATGCTTGGACTCCAGAGAATAAGAATACCACCATTCCTAGAATTCAGTATGATGACACATATATGGGTGCACAATCTGATCGTTTCCTGACAAGCGCATCTTATCTCGCGTTCCAGGATTTCACAGTGGGTTACACTTTGCCAACTGCATGGGTAAAAGCTGCAAGTTTAACAAAGGTGCGTGTATATATACAGGGCAACAACTTGTACTTGTGGTCAAAGCGTAAGGGCTTGGATCCACGCCAGAGTCTCTCAGGTGCTATCACCGCTGCATACTATGCACCAATCCGTACCATTTCTGGTGGTATCACCGTATCATTCTAAACTCATAAATAACAAAGATTATGAAATTATTGAATAAATATATATGTGGCTTAGGCTTTGGAGCGTTGATGCTGACAGCAACTAGCTGTGTTGAAGAAACAGAGCCAACAAAATTTGCCAACCAAAGTCAGGTAAATGCTTCTAGTGCTGCAACAGAAGCTCTTACATATGCAATGCCAATGTACTTTAACAATGTTGATGAGGATGTTCTTAATACCTATAATTGGCATGCTGCTTTTGGTTATGGTTCAATGGCTATCATTCGTGATATGCAGACCTGCGACCGTTCTATCGGTCCAAACTATAATGTTCACTTTCTTTGGGCTGCTGCAGATAAGAGTATGGATTATGACAATATCCGTATGAAATATATATGGTCCTATTATTATGGCTTCGTATTGACAGCTAATAAGGTACTTCAGGCTATTGATATCAAGAACTGTAACGATAACCAAAAGGGCTATTATGGTACAGCTCTTGCATTCCGTGCAATGCTTTATCTTGATTTGGCGCGTACTTACGAGTTCTTGCCTAATGACGCAATCAATGGCAAAAACGATAAGGGTAACGATGTTACTAATCTTACGGTGCCTATTGTTTCAGAAACTACTTCTGAAGATGATGCACGTAATAATCCTCGTGCTACACGTGAGGAGATGTTTAAGTTCATTCTCTCTGACCTTGATAAGGCTGAGGAATATATCAAGTTCTCTCCATTTAATGGTGACCAGACATTCCCACATCTCGACTGTGTATATGGATTGAAGGCTCGTCTTTATATGTGGGTCGAAGATTATGCTAATGCCGCAAAGTATGCTCGTCTGGCAATCGACGAAGCTGCCAATAATGGTGTTGATTTGATGACAAAGGAAGAGTGTTTGAATACAAAGACTGGTTTCAACGATATTAGTAAGTGGATGTGGGGTACTCAGATGACATCTGAGGATCGTGCTGTAACTACAGGTATTGTTAACTGGACTTCTTGGATGACCAATGAGCAGTCATTTGGTTATGCTGGTGTGGGTGCAACTTGTATGATTGATGCTAAGTTGTATTCAAAGATTAGTGATACAGACTTCCGTAAGTTGGAATTCGTTGGTCCTAATGGTCCTGTTACTGGTCAGAAGTTCTGCTCAACTTCAGCATATAAAGATCATGGCATTAGTGATTTCTCGGCATTGGTAGCACCTTATGCATCTATCAAGTTCCGTCCAAATGAGGGGGAAGCTGATGATTACAAGACGGCTTGTGCTACAGCTATCCCTGTAATGCGTGTTGAGGAAATGTACTTGATTGAAGCAGAGGCTACAGCACATACAGATGCTGCTAAGGGTAAGGAATTACTTACTGCATTCATGAAGACTCGTGACCCTCAGTATTCTTTCGCAGGAACAAGCACACAGGAAGTTGTTGACGAGTGCTTCTTGCAGAAGCGTATTGAACTCTTCGGCGAAGGTCAGATTTTCTTCGATTATAAGCGTTTGAATAAGCCAGTTGATCGTACATACGAGAATAATAACTGGCCAACAACAGCTCAGTTGAAGACTACAACTCGTCCTGCTTGGATGAACTGGCCAATCTCTATCAACGAAGTAAACAACAATGCAGCAGTTAGAGACTACAACAATCCAAGTTGTACTGATGCATACAAATAAAAATCCGAATAAGATTTAAATATCAATAAGGTGTATCCTTCTTGCCCAACATATCGGACAAGCGGGATACACCTTTTTCTTTTTATCTCCCTCACCCTCAAACATTTTTCAATAATTCCTTGCATCTTTCAGAAGAAAAGCGTATCTTTGCAGCACGAAAGTTGAATCATTAAAACAAGGAGGTAGAATATGGATTTATTTGATAGCAAAAGACAAGAAAGATTAGAGGCTGCAAGAAAGGCTTCTACTGCCAGTAAAGAAGCAGCAAGAAAATTTCTCATTGAGG
>ERZ1031651.36-NODE-36-length-20423-cov-12.969855_pt1 | contig 20423 bp, 20 predicted proteins | sample MGYA00516703_ERZ1031651 | MGnify/ENA primary metagenome ERZ1031651 (study PRJEB33719, sample SAMN04261213) | wastewater metagenome | biome: rural village; feature: human; material: feces | host: Homo sapiens | place: El Salvador | collected 2013-01-07 ... | reverse complement strand
AATACCTGCGACTGGAGTTGAACCAGTTAGGTTAGTGTCATGCCCGACACACAAACAAAAAGAGGTGTGATTCATCCGAATCACACCTCTTTCGTTCCCCTCTTCATCATTACCACATCTAGAGCCACGTGGAATACCAGCCAGATGGCGATATCTATGCCCAGGATATACGTGATGTTCACATCCCCTATCAGCGCCACGTTGATCAGGATAAACATCAGCGAGAGCAGACAGATGCTTACCATCACCTGTCTCACCCTCAGCCCACATCTCAGCAGCTTGTGGTGGATATGGTTCTTGTCCGGCAAGAACGGGTTCTTCTTGTTTCTCAGTCTGTGGCCCACCACTCTCACCACGTCGAGCAGCGGCACCAGCATGGTGGTAAACGCCAGCACCATATTATAGTCGCTCACGGCACGGGGATGCACATCCACCGTACTCAGGTGAATCATCAGGAAGCTGATGATATATCCCAGCGAGAGCGATCCCGAATCGCCCATGAAGAGCTTCCTGCCCCTCATCTCGTTTCCAAACACATTATAATACCAGAATGGGATGATCACACCCAGTGCCGAGATACACAGCAGGTCATAGGAGAATACTTCTCGAACTGTTCGAGTTATTTATCCAGTGCTTGATATTTAGAATGCTGACTCTTGTACTCCGGCACAATTTGCTTCATCTTGCCCACTATCTTCATGTCGTCGAAGGTCTGGGCTATGCATGACAGTTCGTCCAGTTCCTTGCATACATCGGCATAGTCATACTCACGTACCTTTGCTATCTTAATCTTCTTGTGGAATGTAGGGAGTATCACCTCCTTGTCGTTGAGCACCTCCTCGTAGAGCTTCTCACCGTCACGAAGACCCGTAAACTTGATCTCCACATCCTTGGCACCGCTCAACTTAATCATGCGCTTAGCCAAATCCACAATCTTCACAGGCTGTCCCATATCGAACACGAATATCTCACCGCCATTTCCCATTGTACCAGCCTCCAAAACCAGTTTGCAAGCCTCAGGTATCAACATGAAGAAACGGATGATATCAGGATGCGTCACCGTAATAGGACCACCATTCTTAATCTGCTCCTTGAAGAGCGGAATCACTGAACCGTTGCTGCCCAGCACGTTTCCGAAGCGAGTGGTCACAAATTGAGTCACCGCCTTCTTCGCCATACCATCTGCATCCAGACAGCCTTCGGCAAAGATCTTGCCCTCCTTGATAGCCTTGTCCAAACTCTGCACATAGATTTCGCAGATACGCTTCGAGCACCCCATCACGTTGGTAGGATTCACAGCCTTGTCGGTAGAAATCATCACAAATTTCTTTACACCATACTTCACGCTCAAGTCAGCAATAACCCTCGTACCATCCACATTGTTCAGGATGCTCTCGCTCGGGTTGTCCTCCATCATCGGCACATGCTTATAAGCTGCCGCATGGAAAACGAAATCAGGTCTGTGCTCCGCAAAGATTTCCTCCATTCTAGGCTTGTTCTGTATGCTCGCCATCAAGGTAAACGCCTTGATTTGCGGAAATTTCTTCGCCATCATCAGGCGCACGTCATGCAATGGAGTCTCAGCCTGATCTACCAAGATGAGTTCATTCGGCTGATAGATAGCAATCTGTCTCACCATCTCACTACCAATGCTACCAGCCGCACCCGTTATCAGGATACGCTTGCCAGACAGCAGATTACCCACAGCCTTCATATCCACCTCAATCTTCTCACGAGGCAGAAGATCCTCGATATCCACCTCCTTGATTTGTGAATGCTCGAAATTACTCTTGCCATCCCATTCCTGCGCACCCGCCAATACGAAGAGCTTGATATCATTCTCCACCAGGCAGTTAATCATCTCCGTATTCTTGCGCAGTTCCTCACTCTTCAAAGGAGAAACCAGCAAAGCATCAGCATTCTCCTTCTTCATTTCATCTACCAGATGCGCATCGTTGCGGAATATCTCCACACCCATCATATACTTGCCCTTTCCATTCACGGTATCACTCACGAATCCCTTCAGGACAAATCGAGAAGGTTTGGTGCTGCGAATCATCTTCGCCAGACCCACGCCTCCACTGTGCGTACCATAGATAAACACACGTGTCGCCTTGCCCGTATTCATCGAGTCGTATAACATTTTTACAACCACACGCAAAGCCGTCATCATCAGGGTAGCGATGAGGAAGGTAAAGAACAGTTCACGTATACGCACTGGCTCCAACCATCTATCCACATGAACGCAATATCGGGCTATGGCAATGATAATGAAGCCGATGGCATTGGCAGATGCGATACGAGTCAAATCCACAAACGAAGAGTAGCGGATGATAGCCTGGTAAGTGTGCATCAGCCGGATGCCTATCAGATAGGCTATGAGATAGACGCATAGCGTACCCAGCAGCGGCCAGAAGTTATTTGTCAGCTCGCTGCCCCCATGATCCAAATAATAGCATAATACACCTGCAAACAAAAGGATCAGACAGTCGAGTATAAGCACACACCAGTATGGAAGGGCATTTTTAGTAAAATACCATTCTCTAAGTTTTGAAATAAATTTCATAAAGAGTTTCTCTAAGTCTCGTTTTTTTAGTACTCAATAGCTTCCTTGATGCACTCCACAATATAGCGCACATCATCATCGCTCACCATAGGACCGGCAGGCAGACACATACCAATCTTGAAGATAGCCTCGCTCACGCCATTCACATAGGCAGGAGCATCCTGATATACAGGCTGCTTGTGCATCGGTTTCCACACAGGGCGAGCCTCAATCTTCTTCGATAGCAAGAACACACGCATCGCCTCCACGTTCTCGTTAGGCTGGCAGTCGGTAGTAGGCGAATCCACCACATGAATCACGCCAGCGGCACCACCCACGGCAGTCTTCACCACCTCCTTGTAAGCATTCTCCTGCCCCTTGACTTTCAGTTTATCATCCAGCACAATGGTGCAGAGCCAGAAGTTAGAATCATAGTCAGCATTAGGCGCCTCATGCAGCGTGATGCTCTCCACATCCTTCAACAGTTCCTTGTACAACTGCTGCACATACTGATGATGTTTGATATGATCCTCCAGCACCGTCATCTGACCACGTCCGATACCAGCGCATACATTACTCATGCGATAGTTATAGCCGATTGCCGAATGCTGGTAGTAAGGATAAGAGTCGCGCGCCTGAGTAGCATACCACATCACCTGGGTCTTGCTCTCTGCATCATTGCAGATCAAAGCACCACCACCCGATGTAGTAATCATCTTGTTGCCGTTGAACGACAACACGCCAAACTTGCCGAAAGTACCCAGCACCTGCCCCTTATATCTGGAGCCAAAACCCTCGGCAGCATCCTCCACCACAGGGATACCATATTTATTAGCAATCTCCATGATTCGGTCGCAATTGTAAGGCATACCATAGAGGGCAACAGGCACGATAGCCTTCGGATACTTCCCCGTCTTCTCCTTACGGTCAATGATGGCCTTTTCCAGGAGTTCAGGATCCATGTTCCAGGAATCTGCCTCCGAGTCGATGAACACAGGAGTAGCCCCCAGATAAGTGATAGGATGCGAAGAGGCACAGAAAGTAAAGCTCTGCACACAAACCTCATCCCCCGGACCTACGCCACACGCCAACAGTCCCAAATGCACGGCAGCAGTTCCGGCGCTCAGCGCCACCACCTCCTTCTGCAAGTCAGTTCCATCACTGTTTTTTGAAACAAACGCCTTCAACTCATCCTCGAATCCATTCACGTTAGGTCCCAAAGGCACCACCCAGTTGGTGTCGAAAGCCTCTTTCACGTATTTTTGTTCCATACACTCCTCGCTCATGTGGGCGAGGCACAGATAAATCATTTTGTGTTCCTTATCCATTGTTATATCTTTTATATTGTTTCTCCTGCATACTTCATTTTCTTTCCCAGCACCGTACAAAATATCATCTGTATGTCCTTGCAGAAAGAATAATGCTCGTAATAATACCTATTGATACGTACCTTGTCGGGGTAAATCACCTGGTCGTTATACTCCACGGCGATGTCTTGCGCCGCACGATGGTCTCCCTCCAGCTGCCTCTTAGCCACATAATCGGAAATCATCTCGTCCTCCAATCGGTATTTCAAGGTAGCGGGTCCCGTGATACCTGGACGGAGTTTAAGCACCACCCTGTCATCGCCCTTCAACTGGTCAGCATAGCCTGGCACGTCTGGGCGAGGTCCCACGAAACTCATGTTACCAACCAGCACATCCCATAACTCGGGCAGTTCATCCAACTTATAGTGTCTCAACTTAGCCCCCAAAGGCGTGATGCGACTGTCGCCTGCCACCGAAACCGACGAGCCATTGTGCTTCACAGTCATGGAACGAAACTTATGGCAGGTGAACAACTTGCCGTCCTTCCCCACTCTTTTCTGGCAGAAGAAAGCAGGACCACCAGGCATTTTCACACGAATCAATATAGCCACGACCAGCAAAACTGGCCATAGCACCATCAGACCAACCAATGCCATCAGTCGGTCGAATATCCATTTTAATAACATAATATCAAGAACTTACTGATCACTATTTTTCTTTGGCAGATACTCTACATAGTAGTCACCATTTTCCAAAGTTTGCAATATTTTTACTTCATTCACGGCTTGGGCAGACAACATCGAAGCCTTGTTTCGGGGTGAGATGGAACCATACATTCTCAGGTTAAGGTGAAGGGCGATATTCGTCGCCACCACTCCCATCACCCGATTGATACCCATTCTTCGATGTCGATAATCCGTGATATATCCTCTGAAACATTTGCCAGTGAAGAAGCACCTCAAGAAGAAATATCCCACCACCTCATCACTATCCATCACCAGATATGCCAAGAACCCTTTGTTGCGACATAGGCGCAACAACGATTTTCTGTCAAAGGCATGTGGACGAAAGAATTCAAATGCCTCTTCTGGTTGCGCTTTGAAGAAGTCAACTGCGAGATTTACATTTAAGGGCGAAAGACGCACAACCTTAAAATTAAAATTTTTACAATTTGCCCCCCTATCGTGGCGCAAGCCACTAGAATATCGACATGCGAAGAGCCAGCCATTAAGCTGTTCTATCATTTCCCACACCCAAGGGAAACGATCTCTCAAAACATGAGCTAGTTTATACAACATAATCTAAAAAAAAAGTTTGATTACAGCACAAGGCATCCCGCTGCTATTACAGAAGTGTAATAGCGGCATACGCCCTCATGGCCTCGGGCACACCGAGACCTCACGCTCTAAAAAAATAAAATCCATGGTTAGTACCCCATTGCAGTATCGCCCTGCACTCAGCCGCCACTCGGATGAGGTAAAATAGTCATTGCTTGCTCGTACTTGCCGGCATCCCTCGTCAGTCTTCCTTTGTTCCGGCTATTCTATAGGAAAAGGAATGACTGATTCTGAAATATTCAAAACCATATTGTTCAATTTGCGGACAACTGATTTGCGCACCATTTTCTCCAGCCTCTTCTGCTTCCACCAAACGATTTCGGTTGAAAGCATCTACCGTATAATTATTCGAAGGCTGGATAAGGTATGCCATCAAACATACTTTTCGTTTTTTCTTACCAACAAAAGAAGCTATTGACGGCACATTATTCATTGTCTCCAAACTTTGATAAAGTTGAAGTTCTGCTTTTTGATACTTGCCTTTCGGGAAGACCACCATCTCTGTCCCATCTTTTTTCTTCTTGGTTATAGGACGAGAAAGGTTCTCTATTCCCCCAATAGAACTCGTAACCTCACATAAAAGTATAAGGTTATCAGTATCAACATCTGTCATGACGAAATCGCACCTGCGATTTCCGTCTGCAATCTTTGTACCAGCAAATTTACCAATGTATGTATCATAATTAATGACGCTCAAGGAGTAAGGATTATCGCAAAAGGACGCATATCCTGTCTTGTAATCAACCACAAATTGAGTATCATCTTCTGTAAGATCAAACTTTCTGCTAGTCGTCCGTATTTCATCACAAGTACATCTTCTCCCTACCCCATAAAAGGCAGGGAGGTCATTCTCCAAAAGATTTTTCATTTTGCAAAGACTTTAATTCCTGATACTTATCATATATAAAGTTGATATCCTCCGAAAGCCTGTCGGTATTGACATAATGCATATTCTTCACCTTAAGGCAGTGCACCCTTCCATTCTCTATCTGATACACAGACAAATCATCATACGCAACATGCGCCCCCTGAATATTGGTACCACAATCATGTGCCTTCATCAACAGATTAAGAGAATTGGCTATGTACGGACTATGAGTAGCAAGAACAAGACCGATTTGCCGGTCATCAACCTTTGCATAAAAAGCCAATCGAACCAACTCATTGAGCAACTGAATCTGAGATGTCGGGTCAAGGCTTAGCTCTGGCTCTTCAATATGAATATGCACATAACGTGGCATATCTGCCAATTCCATCTCCGGTCTGTACTGCATTGTCAGATTCTTCTCAAAAAGAAGATCTATTATACTTCGTTTCTGAGCCAATTTGAAGTCAAAGGCCTGAGCATAGTAATTTACCATAGCAACCAAAGGAGCCGTAGTCTGAATACCCGAAGAAGCATGACGAAGTTCAAAAGGCGAATAATCCTCGCTTTTAGGCTTTAGGATAAACTTCTTTTGGTTATTACCCCCACGCTCCACAAACATATCCAACCCGATGTAACTGAGATCAAAATGTTTGATTGCATCAGTGGCACTATCAAACTCAGTGTACGTCTCGTTAAAATAGAATCCCAGATTAGCATTCTTAGCCAATGCCCCTTGACTCGACAAAGGGGCAATCGCACTACGCGACTCCGTCACCCACACTTCCTTAAAGAAGCACAAATCTCCATTAGGAATTGTTGCATTATAAGATAGTTTTCCATTAGAATAAGTAACGGAATAGACAGTACCATTAATGGCTACCGAATAATGAATATAGGTTTCAGCAGAAACCAAAACATTCATATTATCCCGCAACAAATCTTTGAATTTAAAGGAAATAACAGAGTCTTTTATATGTGAATTTTGCAAATAAGCCTTGATAGAAAGTCTCTTAAAGATATATCGCATGAGCACAAGTGTCTTCATGAGAGTACTTTTACCGCTTGCAGAATTACCAATAAATACAGTCAAGGGACTAATCTCTACAACGCCTGTATCATCGAGAGCTCCAAGTTTTCTTATGTTCAACGTTTCTTTTAGCATAACCTTACCATTTTATTTTAGAATTATCCTGCAAATGTACTACTATTATTTCAGAAGTCCAAACATTTGTGGAGATTTAACATAAAGCAGTTCTGTTAACTGCAAATGTTAAACTCACTTCTTGTGGATTATCCGGCGATAAAAGTCGAGGAGGCATTGCTTGACGTAGCCTAGCTCGTACCTGCTTGCCACTAGGCGACGAGCATGAGAGGCGAGATAAGATGCGAGGGCAGCGTCATCTACGAGCCTTTCCATTTCCTTCAGCAAAGCATCCTCGTTTTTCGATGGAACGATAAGTCCGTTCACCCCATCCTGAATGATTTCCCTACTGCCATTGATGTCTGTCACGACAGACGGCAATCCCATCGCTCCGGCCTCTATCACCACGTTGGGGAATCCTTCCCTGTAGCTCGGGAACACTAGGGCGTCTGATGCCGCCAGCCATGGGCGCACATCCTCCTGCTTGCCCACAGCTAGGATGCAAGGATTGTTATCAATTTCCTTTCGGGCTTCGGGAGTTATCGGGTCCAAGTCATCCTCATACTCTCCTACCAGAATCAAGCGAGTCTTTGGCACTTTCGTCTGCAACCTCTTGAAGGCAGCGACCAGCTCGTTGATGCCCTTATCCCTCACTATGCGCCCGACAAACACAAATGTGAAGACATCTTTAACCCTTATCTTGTCGGCTTTTCTCTTCACCTCCTCTGTTCGGGCATAATGCTTTAGGTCGATACCCCTCACGTTGCCATAGCCCAGCACCTTCAGCGGTTTGTGAGTAATGCCATGGTTTAGCAAGTCGGTCTTCACGCCTTCGCCCTCTGGTATGACATGGGTGGCGCAGGCACAGGTGAGCCAGTCGGTGGCCATCAGAATCTTTCGCTTCAGTCCAGAAGCAGTAGGCCACACCAGACCTGTGAAGGTATGTATTCGCACGGGCACTCGGCATATCCAGGCAGCCAGCATGCAGAGCATGCCCGCCTTCGGAGTCATGGAATGCACAATGTCAGGTTTCTCCTTTCGGAACACCCTGATGATTTTCCATAGCGACAGGAGGTCGCTCTTGATGGAGATGTGCCGTTCCATCGGAACCTCGATGCATATCACCCCTTTTTCACGCAGCTGCTGAAGTTCAGGACCTGAGGACGAAAGAGACACGACCTCATAGCCCTGCGATTGGAGGTCTGGGACAAGAGGGAGATAAAAGCCGACGGACTGGGATACCGTTACGGCACGGAGGAGTCTTACCTTATATATCATACTTATAAATTATTCATATTTTCCAATTTTGCCGCAATTTTGGCTTTTAACTCACTAGAGCTAACCCCATCTGTTCTTCCAAGGACGATGTGTTCTTTATGATGCTCCTCACACCATTTTATCGCCCTTTGGAAACCGGCATGACATTGGTCTGGTCCTGTTACAAAGATGTCAAAGTCCACCTGTTTTACGATTTCATCAACATCCTTATAAGTTATCACCTCATCTACATAGCGAATCGATTTTATCATATACTTGCGATCCTCTGTAGAATTCAAGACTTTTGCTGTTGGCTTATATTTCAGGATGAAATCACTATCTTGGGCAGCAACAATCAGATAGTCGCCAAGTCCTTTCGCTCTTCTAAAAAGTTCTATATGCCCTTTATGCAAAAGGTCATAAACACCAACTGTCAAAATGCGCCTATACTTTCTAGGCTTCATGCTTGCTAGTTGCACATTTTCAGGAATGGCAATGCCTGCACGAGAACATTGTTGCTTAAATCGTTCAAAATCAGACTTACGTCGAAGCAGGATCCATTGATAATAGATATTATCTGGCAAATGGTCTAAGAGTAAAGTTTTAGTCCAATGACAATAACGGAGAAAGCGATTGCTAGAATACCTTACTGTCTGCTTAGGTACAATCCAGTCACCATATTGGAAAGAAAGATATTCGTCCACATCTGCTGGAACATTCAGAAGGATTCCTTTAAAATCCCATCTTACTGTGTTCTGCAGATATTTTTCATGAATAAAATCTGAGCTTCCCGTATGTCTCACATCACTACATACTTTGGTAAGCACGAAGACCTTTATATATTCATCCTTACGCTTTATGTAATAACGTCCTCTTCGCTCATATCTTACTAGTTCAAAACCAATATCGTTCAACTGCCAAAGCACATCTTTGAAACGTTCCTCATCCTCTTTGAGAATATATACATCAAAGACTGGCTTCCAAGGTTGAAAATCATTATTGCGCACAATTCCAATGAGTGTACCAAAAGCAGGTCCCCAATTCAGACTGATTCTATCAAGATAAAAAGCAAAGATACGCAGATTTTCCAGCATTTGTTCTGGTTTAAGAACTTTGCTGCCAAAATCTAGCAAATGACGAGTATATTTCAAATACCCTTTTGATGTCATTATATGAGCCATAACAGATTATTATTTTATTAACTCACGCATTGCTTTAACCAATCTAGCATTGTCGCTATGGCTTCTTACAGCAATACGCATATAACGATTGACTTCTATTCCTTTTTTCGCAAGGCAAGCACTTACCAGAATGTTATATTTTTCTAGCAATATTGCAGAAAGTTGCTTTGAAGTATAAGGAGGCAAGACTTCCAAGAAAAAGTAATTTGCCTGAGAAGGCATTACTTTAATATATGGAATTTTTGCTAATTCTGTTTCAAAGTCCTTGCGGGTCTGAATAAATTGCTCACAAGCTAAGTCATAATCTTCCTGATACTTTGGAAATATCTCCATAAAGAACTCTGCAAACGAATTTATATTCCAGATACTAATCTGTTTTTTCATTTTTGCAATGAGGTCTGTATCAGCACTACAAAGAATACCAAGACGCAAACCTGGCACGCCATAACTTTTAGAAATAGATTTCATTACACACATATGCGGATATTGCTCCAGTATCGAATCGCTTATAAAGCTATTATTTCTGAATCCTTGACTGAAATCTACAAAACTTTCATCAAGTATTAGGCGGACGTTATGGGTTTCGCACCATTTTGCCAAGCGATGAAGGTCTTCTTTTTCAATAAAGTTACCAGAAGGATTATCTGGATTAATCATCAAAAGAGTATCAATATTCTTATTTTCATAATAATCGATAAGCTCATCCACTCCATATCTAAAAGAACTATTTCTCGGAATATATGGTATAACTTGCTCACAATCGAGACGGTTTGGATATTCCTCAAAAGTTGGTCGAATAACCCCTACTTTTCCTTTAAAATTAGCCATTAACTCTTTTATTAGCTCAGCGGCACCATTCCCAGGAATAATATAATCTGTTTTTACATGCCAACAATTACTTGCTAATCTGCTATTTACATTAATACCAGCTGGATACTCAGAAACCAACATTCGGAAATGATCTTGCATCTCATCCATAATCTTGGAACGATTAAAATAAGGATTTACAAGATAACAAAAATCTAGCATTTCTGGATATACCCAAAAGCCACCATATCGACTATAATATTGTTTGAGTTGTGAATCTTCATTAGATTCTATTATATTTTCAAGCATAACGATTTTTTTAATCAAATTTAATCTCTTCTATAAAGTGCTGCCATCTTTGATCTTTTGGAGGTATTTTTTCCCAATTACCATAATTATTTTCTAAATAATCTTTTGTATCATTAGGTACATACACCATTATATCATCAAATTTTACCTTTATGGCAGGAAAATAAGATACCATTTCATGTGGCACCAAGCTCTTCATCAATCCCCCATCAGAAGGCACATTTACACAGCCGGTATTAGTCTTGTAGTTACAATAATTATCCACACGATTATACCAAGATTGAATACTGCGAAAAGAACACAACATACCTATAAAATTTCTAATTAGATAAGTTCTTTTACCTGAAGGTGACGAGAACATCAACTCTTTGTAAAAAGTTGATTTTTGCTTATACTGCACAGCACAAGAACTCAACAATAACAAAAATCGAGTATATATATTACGCCACTTCAATTGATACTTATTTCTAGGGGTAAATTCCAATGGAAATATATCAATAAACACTCCATTTGCTATATCATTAGCATCAGCACCAGGAGAAAGAAGTCGTGTACTTGTATCCACAACCTTAGCAAAGCGATAGATTGCCTTTCGCTTACTATTTGGGGCAAATACTTTCAAATTATCGGGCAGCTCATCAGCATAAAGGGAAATCAATTTGTTATAATCTTCACGAGGCATAAGAATATCCATATCATCATCCCAAGGAATAAAACCTTGATGACGAATTGCTCCTAGGACAGTCCCATATCCTGTACACATACGAAGATTATGTCGATCACAAACCTTTTCTATCTCCAAATACATCTTTCTAAGATGAGCTTGCAACCTACTTTTTTCAGAATCTGTCATTGCATGCAATTTTGCAGATTGCATACATGCTTTCATATATAAGTCTTTTGTAGAAAACATATTATTGATAATTAATGAGTTGATAAAACTTTTTGAAGTAAGATAGTATAATATTTCTCATTGTTTATTTTTTGATTTCTATTAGCTATAAATCTTGATTCCTTACCTATTTTACATAAAATACAAGCACCAATACTCTTGACTATGGAATCAAAAACATACTTTATCGCTGGGCGTTTGCTTTTGAAAAGATGCCATCGTTTCAGGATCTGCAAACATCCTTTTCTTTTGCGGCTCAAATAAGTTGACAATTTAAATTTCAGTGGGTCACGATAAAACATTAATGGTTCTTGCAATATCGCATACGTGCTATCTTGAATTCCCCTGCACCACAAATCCTTATCTTCTACTCCACATAGTTCCACATCATACTTATATTTTCTGAAGAAAGATACTCTTCCGCATACCGTAGGATGAATGAAGACAGGATTATTGATTACATCCTCAGGCTTATTCTGGGTAACACAATCTTGCCTATAGCCAATAATTTCATTATCGTCATCAATTATTACTGCTCCTGAACCGACGACATCTATATGAGGATATTCCATAAGATATTTCAACTGTCGTTCTACTCTTACTGGAAACATAATATCATCCCCATCCATCCGAATAAAAAAATCACCTTTAGCCATATCTATCTGTTGATTCAAACGAAAGCTAATACCATGATTCTCACCATCCACGATAAACTTGATGCGGGAATCTTGGATTTTTCGAATCTCGTCCACCGTATGATCCGTAGAGCCATCATCTGTGATAATCAATTCAAAATTTGTATAAGTTTGCGCCAAGACAGATTTGACAGCAAAACCTATAAATTGCTCAACATTATAACAGGGAATGCCTATTGTAACCAAAGGCACTTTCTCATCCATACTTGAATCCATATTATCTAAGTACATAATATAATTGCATTAATAACAAGAAACTAGCATTTAGCAACAGACCAACAGCCAGCTTCTTTTGTTGACTATTCCATATTTGGAGATTAAGAAGTGGATATGCGATTACTAAAGGATAAAGAGTCCATGAAATCGCAGCAAAACGAATCTTTCAAATATTTTTCGGCATTATAAATAGGAACGGCAATTGTTACCAAAGGCATTAATTTCATCATATTGAACTAAATTTTAAACCAAGTTTCCAAGGCTATCGTTTTAACAGATGTAAGAGTCCAACTTTTAGGGGCAATAACCATAGAACTATCTTGTGAATTCAGAACTGCACCCCACCAAGAGAAACTACTATTAGATATAATATGATGCCTGCAATGTGACATCAACTCAATGTAAGCGAACTGACTTATCGAATAGTTTGGAACAAAAATAGCATTATCTCCAACACGTAGATTCTCCCTTACCCAATCAAGGTCATCCGAAAAAACAAATAGTCTAAAATTGGGTATCTGCATAGAAATCTTCTCTAAAGCAGAATTAAAATAATCAATATCACAAACTCCATATGTTTTTATATTCTTGGGGCTAAAATAATCACCACGACGAACATGTATTGACACCGAGTTTTCTTCATTTCTAACTTCATCATAAAGACAAACCAATTCTTCTGGAATATGTTTTGACTGCAAATCAAAATCGAGGACATTCTCGATCAGCCACTTATAATATTTTATATCTTGCCAATACCCTTGAAAGAAATATATATGATTTGGTAGAAATGATTTCGGCATAGTTTTTCCTGCCAAAACAAGATGTTTTCTAGGTGAAGCCTGCCATAGAAATCTTAAAAGCCGATTTTTAACTCCTCGATACTTGCTGAAGTTGCACGAATTATCATATTTAATCACCCTGTCTAAGGAATCTAATTCTCTATTTCGCAACTTATCTACAGAGATATAAGCATTGTCATCATAAAAGACTTCTTGCCCATACCTGTAATGCAGATATTGACCAAAAACATATTGGAACAGCTGATTTCCAATGCCACCCCATATTTTAACAATAATCATAAAATCTAAATTTTCCCAATTAAAAATATACGAAGATAAGGTATTTTACTAACAACCGTCACGAATATATAGCTAACTAAAACTGTAAAAGCGAACGAGATCAAAAGACGCAGCTCAAAAACATATTCTGTTAACCATCTGATAATGTGATGGATTATCACAAAATGACAAGCATAAATACCCAAAGTCTTCACACCTATATTAGACAAAAAAGGAATGTCTTTATCCAAGAAACGTTTACCTAGCTCAAAGAAACATATCATCCCAAAGAACTCAAGTATATAGGTATACACATATCCCACTGGCTTACTTACTATCAACATATCTTCCCACATAGGTACCAAATGAATGAGCAACAGTAAGAAGTACCCCCCCATAACAGCCGTCAAGCTGCCCATATTTAAGTTTAGGTGATGACGTTTCCACAAAAAACCAGCATAATAAAATGGAATATGATAGACCAACTGTGTGCAATTATACAAGGTATGAAAGAAAGACATTGCCAATACAAGCACACAATAGAATACCACAAGACTATATTCAATCTTTATTTTTCTCTCCGACTCGAGCCATTCCGACACATTTGCAATAACTGAATAGAAAAAAAGATTATAAAGAAACCACAAACCTTTGTCAGGATAAACCAAGGGCAAAAAAGAAAATGGTCGATCATCCAAAAAAGGAGAAATCAAAGCCCATGCTATAAAAGGCAACAGGAGCTGAATTGCTCTTTTCTTAACAACCCATCTATTAGCACCCCCCTGCATGCTAGATAACCGCTTATAAAAAAGAATAAGGGCATATGGAAAGAATAGATAAATCTAAAGAGAATACTGTTGGCATAATGCTCTGTGTCATTAAACTGTACTGCATGACCAAGAACCACAAGCAATATAAGGATAGCCTTCAAGCTATCAAGGTAATAGATTCGCACTTTCATAAGCTAACATTTTAATTTGAAACCACCTCTTTAATAATACATTCCAGTTTGCTGACAGCGACTTTTCTTCTGCAATTGTCAAAAGCATACCGTTTGGCTTTAGCTCCAAGGTCTCTTCTCTTCGATTCATCATTCAACAGATTATCGATAGCTGTGTGCATTTCGCGAATATCATTTACAATCACACCACCGGGTAGCAACTTTGCATTGCCCACATTGGTACTTATAAACGGAACAGCCCTCGCCATTGCCTCGATGATTGATATCGAAAATTCTTCACAAATACTAGAAACCAAATAAACAGAAGCATGGTCTAATATATAAGGGAAACATCTTCGATCTACCCCTGTAAGAATCTCCACCTGCCTTTTACCATATTGTTTGTCAAGGAGCTGTTTTGCCTCTAGCAATTTATAATAGTAAGCGTTTTTCTTGGAGCCTATCATCAAGAGTGCATACCCATCGTTTTTAGTGCGATAGAACTCACGCATCATTCCTAGTTGATCTTTTACCACACTATAGTTAGCAATGCTCAGTAGATAGGGGGTTCCCTCAAATGGCAACTTATAAGGCTCATTTTCCTTTTCAAAGAACATATCCTCAGCGGCATTACCCAGAACATAGTTTCTAGAGATATGATCAGAAAGATAGGCGTAACCCGAGTCAGAGTCTGTAAGCGAAATCGAAGCAGAAATATAATTACATGCATTTTTAAATGTATGTTTATAATAGTACTGCATGCGAATCCAGTTGTATGAAGCTCCCACAGTATGCTTGAAATCACTTTTCAACTCAAAAGGTTTGCCTAACAGCCCAGACAATCCGTGAGCATGCAAAATGCTAGGAACGCTTAAACGGTCTATCACAGGCAAGAGAACATCCGTAGTGGAAGCCTGTCCGCACTCAATGATGACAACATCAAATTGACCTTCTATCACAAATTGCCGTAAACCAGCAATGTTTCCTTTCAACACCTTAGCACTATTGCGATAAATCTTGAAGCGATGCACTTTCACCCCATTGACATTCTCGGTTATAGGGTTGCCATCGTTTAAGGGAACTGCAGTAGCAACACTAACATCATTCTTTTCGCTTAAACCTTCCGCCAAATATTGCACTACCACAGGCACTCCACTAAGATAGGGAAAGTAGTTTTCTGAAACAAATAATATATTCATAAAATAAAACTAATATGATTCATCATAAATACTCATCATACAAATAAAGACCATTATCGCCGCATAATCCCAACTAAGAAATAATATAGCAAAAGGACCTCTGCATAACGAAATCAACTGAGAATAAACACAAAAGGACAACACCAAAAACAAGGGAGATTTACGGACACAAAATGTACCATATTCTAAATAATGTATAAATCTCCCAAATATAAAAAATACTATTAATACTCCAAGCATACCAAAAGATATATATACATCAGCTATGGCTGAAGAAGCAAATCCCCACCCCCAGCTGGGCATATATCCACCAAAATACATCAAGGTTATAATATCTTCCGATGTTTCATAAGTTCCTGCCAAAAGCCTATTTAGGCCAGGCACTAAAACATTAAATCTTGGAAAAAACGACGAGCCATAATTATAATCTTGTTTAGAAGGAACATTACCCATCGCAATATGTACTGTATTAACGCTTCCTGCCAACTCTACTGTTAAAGGTGATATAGTTTCTTTTTGGGCGATAAGCTCAGTTGCTGCATTTACATCTTTTTTATCCCCCATTGTTCTTATTATTCCTAGGAGCGATACAGCAAATGCGCCTGCTATAGCTATTGTAGCTATCCTTTTATTATTTACTTGATTGCCAGAAACAAAAACATAAGCTACCACTAACATCAAACAGACTTTTATAGCCCCACCTCTATTGCCAGAAGCAAAATAAACAAAAACATATAATAGTATTAATATAAGAGGTACTATAAACTTTCGTGATTTAACTTTGAGATCAAAAGAATTATAACGTATATCATATGCATAAATGACTGTTAAAACTAATAAAACAGATTGCAAGATTATCAAGATAGTAGTATCTTCATCCTTTCCTTTTGCAAAATCACCAATTCCATGCTGAAAAATATAAAGAAAAAGCAAGAAATAGCCACCTATCAGAATTTCTTTAGTATACCTAAAAACATACTTGCTAGCCAAACAATCTCTACATCTATTAATGTAAGTATAGTAGCCTAACATAAAAGAACTTAAAGCCAATAAAGATAACGCACATGCCTTACTTACGACTTGCGGAGACTTTGCGAAAAACAGACCAATACTTGTCGAATTTTTATTCAAAATTCCTAAAGAATAGTCTAAATCTTTTTGGAAAAACACTACAAAAAATGCTATTAAAAAAATCACAGAATGTCGCAAATACACATTTTTCAATTCTTCTTCCACATAAATTCCCTTTATATGGATAAAAAGCAATATTGTTGCTATAACAACACAAACGCCCAAAAATACTCTATTAGGACAAGCTGGTGCCATTAAATAGAGAAGAACTGAGCATATTAGAGAAATAAACAAAATTAGCTTTCCTAACATTATTATATTATTTAAAGAATGGTTTTAAAAAGTTTTACCCATTTATCCATAATAACTTCAGCTTTAAACATTCCTGCTTTCTCGAAAGCAGCTTGCGCCATATCATCTAATTCTGCATGATGAGTAGCCAAGTAATACGTTTTTTTTGCCATTTCTTGGCAATCTACATTTGGTATTAAAAACCCATTTTTACCATCATCTATGATATCATAAACACTTGAATAGGTACTCATCACTAATGGCACACATTTATACTGCATTGCCTCAGTAAGTGTCAAGCCCCATCCCTCATAGTCTGAAGTCATAAGGAATATTTTTGATTTTTTATAAAAATCCTGAGGAGGAAGGAATCCATGAAAAGTCACACGCTCCAAATTCATTTTAGTTGCCAATCTCCTAAGGTCATCTAATTGAAAGCCGTCGCCAACAAATTCCAACGACCAATCAGGCATTTTTTTATATATTTTCTTCCATACATACAAAGCCCTCTCCGGTTTTTTTTGGGGGGCCATCCTTGCACAAAAAAGGATTCTATTTTCCTTGTTCAGACCTTGCTCTTCATAAGCAAATGAAAGCATATTATTGATGGCGCATAACTTACCATACTCCTTCAATTCAGAAATTTTACAATACTCAGCTATAAACTTATCGCTTAGCAATACCACCTTATCACTCTCTTCATACATCTTCCGATAATGATAACGTTGATCTCTAAGGAAATAATGCCAAAAAGGCCATCTATAAGCTAAATTTTTCATTCCATTAACAATATTCTCTTTGACAGAGAACATATTCCTATCAAATGGATGTTTATAAAGAAGCAATCGCGTTGATGGACAAAAATGCAAGGCTGTCACCAACTTCACTCTAGTTTTGCAGACTGCAGCATAGGCCAAATTATGCGAAACAAGTGAGTGCGAGTCCTGGTCAAGTAAAATATCAACTTTTTCTTCCTGCAAGATTTGTCTCATTCTCTCTATATTTTCTTTTGAACACGTATCTGTATTCGGTAGAAAATATTGAATTGCAGGAATCTTATATTCAATCTTATATTGCGACTTATACACAGCGATAAAAATCACCTCAATTCCCCTCTCTAATAGTCCTTTAGCCAAAGAAACGGAAATTCTCTCTATACCACCAATATATGGATTAAACTCACGAAAATTATATATTGCTACCTTCATATTATTATTCTATTCTAATATGTATTTTTCTAAGAAAACCCTTAATAGGAAAAACAACATCAAGCATATTTAGATTTTGCTTACTAAAAAACGGAACGGAAACCGCTATGCCCATCAATGCGGATATACTCAATTCAACAAAAAGCATAAAAACATTATTAGCTACCATCAAAAAATTTATCATCAGCGATAGTAGGAATACCAAGATAAAGTAGGAACAGCATTTTAGCATTTGAAGATAAACAACGCTCGTGGTTTGGGGATATGCTTTCTTATAAATTGATACAGGAAGTATCGCGCCCTGCAAAATGGCTGCAATTGCCCCTGTAATTAAGAAGTCCTCCATACCCATGCCGAGTTCTAACAAAGACAAACTAACAATCACATAACCTACAGCTATTATAAAGCTCCAAACAGCAAAAGCCTTCACATTGTTCCATAAATTATTGACAATACCAATAGTAGAGCCGTAAGTCGTGATAGGAATAATTAGCATTTTAATCATCATCCAGCCTGCATATTTTGAAACCTCATCATTTAACCAAACGCCCAAAAGAGAGGAAGAGCATCCCATAATGACACCACAAAGCAAAGTTGATATGATTCCAACAATATAGGCACCATTTATGGTAATACGAACTAGGTCTTCATGCCGTTTCTCTGAATAGGCAATAAGCATCAAAGGTCGGAAAAGCAATCCTATTACTCCTGTAATACTAATGCAATAAGAGCCAAACTCAGAAATACTTCCTAATACACCTGTATAATATAAACCGAAATAATTATTGATAAGTAACGTATCTATCTTATAAATAAAAACACTCGAAAAACTAGACAAAGAAACCCATGTCAGCATTTTGAGCACTGGCTTCATCGCACCAAGATTGACATATTTCCATCCAAGAAGAACTTCCTTATGCCTTGTATAATAAAAGATAGAAAAACTAGCAACTAAAATCACAATCTCTGTTACAAAAGAAGCCAAACCCACATTGGATACATCTATTGTCCAAAACGTGAAAAACAGCACATTCAATAATAATTTTGACAAATTGCGGAATATCTTCAGATAGTTTATTAAATCGAGTCTGTTATCTGAATATATGGTAACATTAACACAATTGCTACAAACTGCCACAAAAAGACTAGCAACAGTATATAAAATAAGTTTACCTACTGAGAAACCAAGATTGTCTGGAATATGAAGCCAACTCAACAGCATTGGCATCGAGACACCAATAACTGGCAGCAATAATAAAGCTAAGCAAACAGCAACAGCAATAGCAGAGGTAAAATACACAGAAGCTTTCTGGTAGTTTTTCTGTCGATATTCAATGGAATAAAAACGCGTTACCGATCCTTGCAAAGCATCCGTAATAATTATAATATATTGATTAATAACCAAAGCTATCGGTAAAACACCATACGTGGTAACCCCTAATTTCTCAACCAAAAATGGAGTATACATCAAACCCACTATTACATTTGCCACAAGGCTAAAAATGTTGGTCAGAAAATTTTTTCTAACTTGCGTCATTTCAATTATTCACACTTATAATGCTTCACAATTTCAGCAGGAATTCCAGCCAATAAGATATTATCCTCAGGGAAAGACTTATTGACTACTGCTCCTGCTGCGATTGTCACATTATTACCTATTTTTACATTTCCTATAATAATAGCCCCTACTCCGATATTGCAATTGTCTCCTATGACAGGACATTCGAGATGTTTTCCATCATTACCTATGCAATTATTACCATGAAGACTACAGTTTTTTCCTATTTTAGACAGAGTATTGACAACAATTCCTTGTGGGTGGTATATTCGGAGTCCCCCCATAAAGATGGAATGCCACATACTTATCCCCAGTTTCAGACTTAAACTATTAATTTTTCTAGAATACCAAGCATAACGCAAAGTAGCCTTCTTCCCTGTAGCACTTAGCAATTCCATCTTACGAAGAGTAGATTGAAATTTCCATATATATCTTCTCTCACGTAACCATCTATATTTCCATACACCCTCTGAACCGCCTTTATTTAAAGGCGATTCAAGAGATGTTAAAAATAAGAAATGATTGGATTTAACATTTATTTTT